>SAMEA3663299__coassemble_14275_pt1 | contig 1524 bp, 1 predicted proteins | sample SAMEA3663299__metabat2_low_PE_003 | metagenome-assembled genome bin SAMEA3663299 (sample SAMEA3663299) | pig gut metagenome | biome: pig gut; feature: pig-associated habitat; material: faeces | place: China | collected 2013 | reverse complement strand
CACGGGGTAGGACTTTTTTCAGGCAAGAGAAGCAATCGATTTTTTTAATTGCGTTCAGCATCCGTCCTTTGTGCAAAATCTGGTAATGTTTGACCGCCACTTTGTAATTATGGTCGGCGATGTGCTCATAAACCGGGATGTCCTGGACCTGTTCCAGAAGGTCGGAGCAGAACGATTTCCGGAGGTTGTACCATGGGTTAGGGTACGCCGGGAGACCGTTCTCATCCAGGAAACGGGCCGTCATAACCGAAAAGTTCTGGTCCGGGCGCATTCTGGGGAAGACCCGATCCGAAAACGGTTCCGTCTCTCGATATTCCAGAAAGAGTGTTTCGACGATCTCCGGGAGCGGAATTCGTCTGCCGTAGCGTCCGTGACATTTATTCTTTTTGGCCGCGACGAAGAGCCTGCCGGGTTCCTTGTCGGTGTGGAAGTGCACATCATCCCAGCGAAGGTCGTACATCTCGGATGGTCCACGAAGGCCGCAAAATCGCCCCAGAGCAAGGATGAGCCGCCAATAGGGGGTATTCCCGTCCAGCATCGTCATCACCTCGCTCGCGGAGATGTAGGCCAGTTTATCGGGATTTGCCGATTCGCCGCCTTTGACCTCCTCGAAGGGGTTACGGGCAATCCAGCCGATTCTGACGGCATAGGTGAACAGTTGTTTCACGACTCCGATGCGGCGATTGGCGGTGGCCGTGCTCAGCGGGACCGGCGTGAGCGTCCGGGTATTGAGCGGCTTGGTTCGGAGCCATTTATTGTAAGAGTCAGCGTCTTCCGGCGTGATCTCTTCCACTTGCGCTTCTTTCGGGAAGAACGCCAGCAGATTATTGAACGCGCTCCGGTAATTTTCCCATGTGCTATCCTGCGCCTCGGTCAGACTGGCATGGTATGATTTGATGAGCGTCAGGAGTGTGTGCGCCTCTTTTACTTCAGGCGCGATGCCCAGAGCCACGAGCCGCTGACGGAGCCGGGAGTTTCCCATTTTGTTCAGCCACTCATCGATGTATTCAGGCGGACGGAGACCGGTCTTCTGGGTGCGTTTCAGTTCTTCAATATGCTCGCCAACGCGCTGGGCCTCGCGGCGATTCGTGAAGCCCATGAATCGGATCTGTTTGCCGTTAATGGTGAGACGGACGGTGTATTTGCCGTTCGATTCCTGTTTAATGTTTGACATACAATTTTCCTTAATTAATGAGGGAAAGCCCCGGTTTTGTGCCGGGGCCTGATTCTCAGTTCAGTTCTGATTTTGAGCCCATTGTTCGACCTCCTCGGGATAAAATCGTATCAGAGAGCCGATTTTCCGGAAAGGAAGGCCGTGTTTATGACAGAGAACATCGACCTGACGGACAGAAACGTTCAGGTAATGGGCAACTTCTTTTTTGGACCACATGCGGGTTTTACTCCTTATACCAGAATTTGTTGAAGAATGTTAATTAATACTTAATTATACCAGAAAACCTATTAATTGCCAAGAAGCTACAAGCAAAAATTGACAAAATTTCGGAAAATTTTGCGAAAAATCCC
>SAMEA3663299__coassemble_4779_pt1 | contig 3126 bp, 2 predicted proteins | sample SAMEA3663299__metabat2_low_PE_003 | metagenome-assembled genome bin SAMEA3663299 (sample SAMEA3663299) | pig gut metagenome | biome: pig gut; feature: pig-associated habitat; material: faeces | place: China | collected 2013 | reverse complement strand
TCTCTAATTCATAATTCTAAATTCTTAATTCATAATTAAAAGACGACGCTGGAAGGGCTTTCCGTGGGGCATGCAGATTCAAGAAGATTAATGTTTAAAAGTGCGTTTTGTGTCGTAAAACAAGGCACTTCCTCATTTTCGTTCATATTTCTGCATGTTTCTACATTGCAATGCTGACCTTTCTTGTGACCTATGAAATGACCTATCGTTTCGGTCTCAGATGCCAGTTGGAAATTGGTCGATTTCACTTGTAAATAGTGCTTTTGAGCAACGGCTGGGGAGTTGCCAAGCCAGGCGGTGACGTCCTGGAGCGGGTACTTTTCCGCCAGTTCCGTTTCGCGAGTCGAGCGCATGTTCTGGAAGAACTTTTCCCATGCAGGGATGCCCGCCCGGTCCAGGGCACGCTGGAATTTGCGGCGGAGCGATTTGAATTTCACATCTCCGAAAATCAGGGCCGGTGAACCTTCCGGGAGGCTTTCAAAGTAATCCATGAATGCCTGACGCACTTCCGGGAACAACGGGACGGCGCGGGTCGTGAAGTTTCCGGCGGCCTGCTGGTGCTTGTTCGTCTTCTTCGGCATTTTAACATAGAATTTGTTGCTTGTCAAGTCCACGTCTTTCCATTCCATGAAGCGCAGTTCCGATGGGATGCGCAAGCCACCGAAACGGGCCAGGACGAACGCAAGCCGAAGCTGGGGGTCAGTGATCTCGTCCAGTATCTTTTGTGTGTCTTCAATGGTCACGTAATGGAAGCGCGACCTGTCCGTGGTCGAACTGCCACGGAAATTCCGGAACGGATTCCGCAGGATCAGCCCATCTTCCCCGGCGAGTTTGAAAATCTGCTTCACGCGCTTGATGTCGCGGCCATAAGTGCCAACGGCGAAATTCTTCTGGAGCCAGAGGTAGAATTGGTTCGCGTCATCGTCCGTGATGGTTGTGACCTGACGGTCCGGTCTGAAGAAACGGAGAAGCCGTTTGCAGGTCACTTTTCGGGCACCGAGGGTGGTTTCTTTGACGTCCGGATCATCGAGGTATTTTGCGGTCAGGGCCTGAAGGGTTCCATTCGTCTTGCGCGGCTCAGCAAGGCCCCACGAGACGAGTTTGTCGTAGCGCTGTGGGTCAGTCTGGGCGAGTGCGAGAAGCCATTCCTGAACTTCGCGATTCGGGATACCGGTGCGACGGGAGGAAAGCAGGTCTTCGAGTTTTTCGCCAAAGCGTTCGGCGATGCGTTTGTTGGTGAAGGCGTAGAGCTTGCGGCGGTCTGTTTTGGTCAAACAGATCTGAATGTCGTAAACGGTGCTGTTTTTGGTTTTTCTGGGTGTGATGCTTGCCATATTCTTGACCTTAATTAATGGGTTAAGCCCCGGCGTTGAACCGGGGCTGATTTCGTTTCGTTTTGTTATTTCTGTTGAACCCACGCTTCGACTTCTGCCGGATAGAACCGGACCAGACCGCCGATTTTGCGGAAGGGGAGACCATGCTTTTCACGGAGAACATCGACCTGACGCAGAGAGACGTTCAGGTATTGGGCAACTTCTTTTTTGGACCACATAGATTTTCACCTGTAGATGGGGTTAGGGGTATGGAGCGTTTCAAGGATGAAACCACTCGCAGAATTAATTAATCTGTATATTATACGAAATGAAAATGGGTTTGTCAAGCATTTTCAAGAAAAAAATCCTAAAAATAATAAAAAATGTGTTTTTCTTTAGGGTTTAAGAAGGAATCAGAGGAAAGGATTTTTTGAGCATTCGCGGATACTCGACGGGTTTTGATTTTGGTAAGCTGAACGCTTACGTGGTTTTGTGGCTGGAAGAACACGGATGGTTCCAGCCCTCTGGTAACGACGATGGTGGGCGGCGACCTGCGTTTACGCTGACGCAAGCTGAAGCGGCACTCGTTTCCGGCATTCCGATTCACTTCCAGAAAGGCGGCGAGACCATCGACATCGACTTCATCATGGAAGAGAATGAGGCCACAAGACCGGAGTTCCGGCTGAACGGCGAGGTGGTTCCAGATGCCAAGGAACTGCTCCGGAGGCTGGCTGGGGTCGAGGAGGCTTTCCGGTATGTCTGCGACAAGATGAGGCTGAACGCTTGGGGGTTCCAGCGTAAGGACGTTGAGACCGAAAACGGGGGCATCGTCCCGCACAGAATGGCGAACGCGCTCAAGACGCATTACACCGTCTTCCGCCGCTGGTCCCGGAAAGTGGACACGGTGACGCGGGACATCCAGCTCTGCCGCTGGGATTTTGAAAGCGGAACGTACCGGGCCGTTGACGAAGACGATGTTCACTTGATGTGTAAGGAAGTGATTCCAAGTGTAATGATGAAGACGGCGCGGGAGGTGTACAGGCAACTGCACAACGACCGCACAATCCCGCTTGTGTTCGAGCTTTACAAGGGTGGACTGCCAGTCGCAAACGGCGATATGAACCTCTTCACGGGTGAGCTCGAAGAGCCAACGCCGGAGCATTTCGTGGTGTCACGGCTGAAGGCAGCGTGGCACGGTGAATGTCATCACCCGGCTGTCGATGTGATCTTCAGCAACATTGAAGACGAGGTGGACCGAAAGGCCGTGAAAACTTACATCGGATACGCTCTGACGCCAGTGTGCAGTCTGCGTAAAATGATGCTCCTTTACGGGAACCCACGGTCTGGTAAGTCCACGCTCTCCAACGCCGTCATTAAGGGCGTTATTGGCGTTGACAATATTAAAGTCTTCAACCTCAATCAGGACTTCGGCGATGGTGATACGGGGCGGTTTGGTCTGCAAGGCTGGGAGGGCGCGATGCTGGCCTACTGCGACGAAATCGGCTCGGGGCGTATCCCGGACAGTGGGCCACTCAAGAGTGTCGTGGCGGGTGAACCGATTGCTGTTGACCGCAAAGGGATGGCGAAGGTTTCCGTGATCCTGACCCCGAAAATCCTGATGTGCACGAACCACGTTCCGAACTTCCAAGACACTTCCAGCGCGGTGCTGGACCGACTGATTCCTATCGACATGTCGCGGGAGCCATTCCCTTGCGGCGGATTCAATCAGGCAGTGTTCGATGAACCGGAGTTCGGGTCTGCCATGCTCTGGGAAGTTGTTCACGCGCTTCAGGAGTTCGCCACGCAGGACGAC
>SAMEA3663299__coassemble_2931_pt1 | contig 4479 bp, 4 predicted proteins | sample SAMEA3663299__metabat2_low_PE_003 | metagenome-assembled genome bin SAMEA3663299 (sample SAMEA3663299) | pig gut metagenome | biome: pig gut; feature: pig-associated habitat; material: faeces | place: China | collected 2013 | reverse complement strand
TCTGGGGCAGGAGGGCGTGGACCTCCGGGCTGAGCGTGCTGGTTACCTGGATGCGCGGCTTGCGTTTCTTCATTGTGTTTTCTCCGTTGTTTGGGTGAATGGCGAGGGACCCGTGTCCCTCAAATCGAACACCGGCATTATAAACGCTTCTGAAAATATGTCAATGGGAAATATTAGAAATTTGAGTAAAAAACAAGAAATTAAATTCTATTTCACTATTTAGCAAGTTTATTTTCTGGGGGGTGAGAAAAAAATCTCCCTCCCACTTGACTTTTCCCTCTCCGTCGAATAAAATGGTGTATATGGTTTTGATTTTTATGCTATACATTGAACCCGTCCGCGATTTAATTATCTTTCCGGTACGTTGTTATCGGATGAACCTTAACAAGAGAAAGGAACCACGAAAATGAACCAAAAGATGTTTTGCTGGCAGTGCCAGGAGACAGCAGGAAACAAGGGTTGCACGATTTGCGGCGTGTGCGGAAAGAATGCGGAAGTTGCGACTTTACAGGACGAGCTTGTCTATGAGACGAAGCTCCTTGGAGCGGCTGCCACACAGTTGCGCAAAGAGGGCAAGACGGTCGCCAAGGAGATCAACCACCTCGTGACGGTGAATCTCTTTATCACGATCACAAACGCCAACTTCGACGCGGAGGCGATCAAAGCCGCCATCGAAAAGACCAGAAAAGTCAGGGAAGAACTTGATTGTGAAGGTTCTCTTGTGGCTGATAAGAACCGTATTGGCGTACTGGCGACGGAGAACGAGGATGTACGGAGCCTGCGCGAACTGATCATCTACGGGCTGAAGGGGCTTGCAGCCTATTCGAAGCACGCGAACGCGCTCATGCAGGACGACGAGGAAATTGACGCTTTTATCCAGCGGGCACTTGCCGCCACGCTCGATGATTCGCTTTCGGTTGACGATTTGGTCGCACTGACCCTTGAGACCGGAAAATTCGGTGTTTCTGGCATGGCGCTTCTCGACAAGGCGAACACCTCGGCATACGGGAATCCCGAGATCACGGAAGTGAAAACCGGCGTTCGCGGTAACCCCGGCATCCTTATTTCGGGTCACGATCTGCGAGACCTGGAAATGCTTTTGGAGCAGACTGCGGGGACGGGCGTCGATGTCTATACCCATTCCGAAATGCTTCCGGCCCACTACTATCCGGCGTTCAAGAAATATCCGCACTTCGCCGGGAACTACGGCAATGCGTGGTGGAAGCAGAAGGAGGAGTTCGAGAAGTTCAACGGACCGATCCTGATGACAACGAACTGCGTGATTCCGCCCGCGGATTCTTACAAAGACCGGCTTTGGACGACCGGCGCGGCAGGCTTCTCCGGTTGCCGCCACATCGCCGGAGAATATGGCGAGACAAAGGATTTCTCGGGAATCATTGAGCAGGCGAAGACATGCCCTCCGCCGACCGAAATCGAAACCGGCAGTATTGTCGGCGGTTTCGCGCACGAGCAGGTGTTTGCGCTCGCTGACAAAGTGATTGAGGCCGTGAAATCGGGCGCGATCCGCAAATTCGTGGTAATGGCGGGCTGTGATGGACGTCACCGTACACGCGAATATTATGCCGAGTTTGCGAAGAAATTGCCGAAAGATGTCGTGATCCTCACGGCGGGCTGTGCGAAGTACAAGTATAACAAACTGGATCTCGGCGATATTGGCGGTATTCCGCGTGTCCTCGACGCGGGGCAGTGCAACGATTCGTATTCGCTTGCGCTCATCGCGCTGAAGCTGAAAGAAGCGTTTGGCCTTGAAGATGTCAACCAGCTTCCGCTTGCGTTCAACATTGCCTGGTATGAACAAAAAGCGGTGATTGTTTTGCTGGCGCTGCTCTACCTTGGTGTCAAGAACATCCACCTCGGTCCGACGCTTCCGGCATTCCTGTCTCCGAACGTCGCCAAGGTCCTTGTTGAGACCTTTGGCATTGCTGGTATCGGGACGGTTGACGACGACATAAAACTTCTCATCGGCTGATGGAATGGAAGGCATTATGACAACACAAGAACGACAGGAATACGCCGCGTAATTGAAGCGCGAGATGAACTGTTGCCAGGCTGTCGTGCGCGCATTCGCCGATACGCTGAATATGCCAGAGGACAAACTCATGCAGCTTGCTGCCGGTTTCGGCTCTGGCATGGGGACGATGGAGGGAACCTGCGGCGCGCTCGTGGGAGCGATCATGGTCGCGGGTCTCCGCACCGGCGGGAACGGCACGATGGCATTATCGCGCAAGATACTGCCGCGCTTCAAGGAACTTTGCGGCGCGACGATTTGCCGCGACCTCAAGGGCATTGGAACCGGCAAAATCTTATGCAGCTACGAGAACTGCGTCCGCAACGCCGTCCTCGCGGCGGACATCTTGGAGACTCCCAAGACAGAAGAATAGATACTAGGGCATATCGGAATCTACACGGGACACCTCGCTGCGACCGAGGTGTCCTTTTCGTAGATGGTCTCTGTGTTCGTCCGGTGGGCACAATGTTGCTGTACTATCGTCAGACGGCTATCTCAGTGTGTCTTTAGTTCCTAGTCAAGAGTAAGCGCGGCCAGCCTCCGGCCCCTCCCCCATCACCGGCCTGTAATACGCTAAAATCTCGAACGCCCTCCCACCCGCGCATTGGCAGTAGGCCGTGATCCGGCGGGGAGGGATCGTCTTTCGGGAAAGCGTTTTAATCGGACAGATAGGGTCGGTAAAGCATCACACCCCACGGTCCCTGCCACGAGCTTCTCCCTCCATATCCTCGGTGCTCCCAGGCTGGCATGAAGTCCACATCGTGTTCCTCGAAAAACGTAACGTCTCCCAATGTCGGCACGATCCGCGTGTAGGTCTCGATCGGCTGCAGCTCGGTGCAGGTCCATTCCTCCGGCTCGGCAGCGGCGTGCGCGAGTTGTTTCGGCGTGCCGGAGTAATCGTCCTGGTAGCACTGCTCTTTCACCTGGCGGAAAACGTACAATTTGACTTCCATCGGGAAGCAGTTATAATTCTCGAATGTCTGCCGGAAGACGATCCTCTTGATTTGATTTCTTTCAATGAAAAAATTCAGGCGGCCCGGCACAAAGCGGTCGGTATAGACGCTTGCGTACCAGGTGATGTGGGTCGTGGGGTCGTAGTACCGGCTCGACTCGCCGGGGTCGTAGTACCCGTTGGAGCAGTCGTGGTTTTGGACCATGGAGACGAAATTGCTCAGGTCGTACCCGTTGGCTCTGATTTCCTCGATGAGCAGCCGCTTCGCCTCGGTCCAGGTTTCCCCGTCTGCCGAAAGAAATTCCTGCCGTTCGTCCGTTTTAGTGTCTCCTATGTCGTTCGTGAGCATCAGCGTGCCTTCGCGCATCAGCGGATAATTTTTCCAATACCGGGCGCTCGTGCGGGTGTAGGTGAGGTGGTTCTGAATGCTTTCCTGGATCCCACTCATTTTCCGCTTGTTCAGGAAGAGATCGGGGTAGTAGCCTTTGGCATCGTGGTAGTCGGTATGGATCAAAAAATCACCGATGTGCTTGCAGTGGTAATTCTGCGAATCGCAGGACCAGTCCCACTCTTTCGTTTTCAGAATGCAGCGGAAGTTTCCGATGTGCCCGTCCCAGGGCCACCAGTACCATTGCCGCCACCATTCGTTCCGTCTCAAATGATCGACCGTGAATCGCGGAGCCAGAGCGTGAAGCCGCAGCGCGTGATCCAGGGCGGAACCGTCCGGGCCTCTCCCCTCCGGGCAGATCGGGAACGGGACCGGATAGTGGTAGTTCCGGGTTCTGGAGAGGATGATCTCCCACAGCGGGCTGGCGGTGCGGAATTCGTTTTCAAGCATCGAGTTCCCTTTCTGGAATGTCGTAGATGTAGGCTTTGATCAGCATGGTGGATTCGTGCCAATCGTGGGAGGAAGTCTCGACCGAGAGCGTGACGTCCTCCCTTTTCACGATCGGCTGTCCCTTGCGCAGGATGAATTCCTGATCGATCCCGGGGACTGCCGGGTGTTGCCAGTTTCCCTGGTAAGATACAAACAAATCGCACGTTTCGCCGTTGGTGTTTTGGTGGTTCATATACGACCCTGCCGCGTTCGGTTCGACCGTGCCGTCGAAAGCGTCCCGGAGGGTGAAGAAATCCTCCAGTTGATCCTCGGTGAGGTGTGGGCGTGTGTTCAGGTCCGGGGTCTTGCAATACCCGCACCGAAAGTCCAGCACATCGTTGGGGAGTTCGTTGCCCAGAACGCGGTTTTTGTCGAGGATGTACAGGTTGTCACGTTTTACGATTCTGAAATCGCCGGGCTGGGAGAGGTATTCTTCCACGACGAAAACCTGGCGGCAGAGGCAGTAAAACCGGTAGGTCAGGTTACGGTTGAACTTCAGGCCGTTCGTGTCGGAGGGGTCTGGCAGCAGGTAGTAGGAGCCGTGTTCCTGGGGGCTGCTCGGGCGGAACTGCCAGTTCCCGTACCGGGCGAAAATCTCGGCGATCTCCGTGTCGCTTCTGC
>SAMEA3663299__coassemble_2181_pt1 | contig 5604 bp, 2 predicted proteins | sample SAMEA3663299__metabat2_low_PE_003 | metagenome-assembled genome bin SAMEA3663299 (sample SAMEA3663299) | pig gut metagenome | biome: pig gut; feature: pig-associated habitat; material: faeces | place: China | collected 2013 | reverse complement strand
CAGCAGGTGCGGCTTCAGCAGGTGCAGCTTCAGCAGGTGCGGCTTCAGCAGGTGCAGCTTCAGCAGGTGCGGCTTCAGCAGGTGCAGCTTCAGCAGGTGCGGCTTCAGCAGGTGCGGCTTCAGCAGGTGCGGCTTCCACGGCAGGAGCCGGTTCAACAGCCGGAGCAGCGTCCTGAGCGACAGTCATTCCCGTGAATGCCAGCGCGGCGGCCAGCAGCAAGGAAAGACGGAAGAGGGACTTTTTCATTGTGTTCTCTCCAAAATGAATTATAGGATGACGGAAATTATGAACAAAAACGAATACAGTTCATTAAGAGGTAATAAATTTACCCTATTATCATCTTAATATATTAGAAAGTGCTTTTTTGTCAAGCAGGGGGGTAAGGATTTTTTACCCATTTTCAAAGAAAAAACGAAAAAGATTTTACCTAAAACACCCGGTTTGTCATTTTTAACTAAAAAACCGCTATAGGTCAACGAGCACCGGGAGTGAGAGAGGCTCAAAAATTTGGCTTCCAAAGAGAAAAAGTCAAGGAAAAATCCTCAAGCCTCACTCACTCCCGGTTTGATTTCAGTCGATCGCATCCAGAGCGCGCTGAACGTCTTCCTTGATGTCGTCGATGTCTTCCAGACCGACCGAGAAGCGGACCAGGCCCGGGTTAATGCCTGCCGCGACGAGCTGTTCTTCCGTCAACTGGCGGTGCGTTTCGGAGGCCGGGTGCAGAACGCACGTCCGAATGTCCGCGACGTGGACCTCGTTCGAGGCGAGTTTCAGCGAATCCATGAACTTCTCCGCGTTCGCACGTCCGCCCTTAATGACGAACGAAATGACGCCCGAGCACCCTTTCGGCAGGTACTTCTGCGCGAGTTCGTAGTCCGGATCGCTCTTCAGGCCGGGGTACTTCACGCGCTCTACTTTGTCGGACGCTTCCAGCATTTCCGCGATCGCCATCGCGTGCTTGCAGTACTGCGGCATACGAACGGCCAACGTCTCAAGCCCCAGATTGAGCAGGAACGCCGAGTGCGCCGCCGGGTAGCAACCAAAGTCACGCATCAACTGCATGCGCGCCTTGATGATGTAGGCCGCTTTGCCGTACATTTCGGTGTAGATCGTGCCGTGGTACGATTCGTCCGGCTCGGTCATTTCGGGGAAATTGCCGCACGTCCAGTCGAACTTTCCGCTGTCCACGATCACGCCGCCGCCCTGGACCGCGTGGCCGTCCATGTACTTGGTCGTCGAGTGGACCACGATGTCCGCGCCGAAGTCAAAAGGCTTGCACAAAACTGGGGTCGGGAATGTATTGTCCATGATGAGCGGCACGTTGTGCTCGTGCGCCACTTTCGCGAACTTTTCAATGTCGAAGACCGTCAGCGCCGGGTTGGCCAGCGTCTCGCCGAAAATCAGGCGCGTGTTCGGCTTGAAGGCTTTGTGAATGGTCTCCTCGTCGGCGTAGGCGTCCACAAAAATGCACTCAATGCCGTACTTTTTGAGCGTGAAGGCGAAGAGGTTGATCGTCCCGCCGTAAATCTGGGGCGTGGAGATGAAACTGTCCCCAGCGCGGCAGAGGTTCAGGATCGAAAGGAGCGAGGCGGCCTGGCCGGACGAGGTGCACATGGCGGCGATCCCGCCTTCGAGCGCCGCTATTTTTTCCTCGACCGCCATCACCGTCGGATTGGCGAAACGGGAGTAGATCAGACTCCGCGTCGGGTCGTCAAAAACGGCCGCGACTTCCCGCGTCGAATCGTAAACGTACGTAGTGCTCTGAACGATGGGAACGACGCGCGGCTCCGAGTTTTTCGGCGTGTAACCGGCGTGCAGACATTTAGTTTCGTCTCTCATGAAAAAACCTCCTTCGGAAACGATTCAACAGGCGACGGCTCCAAGGCCGCACATTTTTGGTTTATTATACCACAAATGAAATTTCGTGCAAGAGGGGAAGAATTGAGAATTAAGAATTAGATTGGCGAGCGGTGGCAGTTATGCCACCGTAAGATTCGGAGGGATAGAAGATGGGAGGCGGTAATGGAGGCCGGAGGCCGGAATTACGCATCTGGAGCGTTCAGCCCGGCGCGTAATTCCGCGCTCCGTACTCTATTACCGCCTTACATTTGACGCTAGAAGCGTCGTCCCCGCAGTTTGATCAGGCCGAAAATGCCGAGCAGCAGTAAAACGCACGTCGCTGGTTCCGGCACCGCACTGGCATCGATCCGAAGCGAACCGCACGAAGCGTCCATCAGGTTAAGCCAAAGATCTGGACCGCCCGCGTTGCTGAAGTCAAACGTCACGTTCGAGTTCCAGTTTTCATGTGGCATCCCCAGGTTCAGGTAGTTGAATTCCCAGCCGACCAGATCCTCCGGGGCGTCCGAAACGAATTTCAGCGTCGTGCCGGAATCGATCGTCAAAGCGTCCGTGACCGTCAGAACGTCATGAATTCCCGCGGCTTTCAGGTCGTTCAGGTTCATCTCGTACACGCTTCCTGCGGCAAGGCGCAGATTCGCGATGGAGCCGGTCCCGCCAAACGTCACGCCGTCCGAAACGATCAGCGTACCTGCGCCGCTCACCTTGCTCGTAAAGACCGCCTGATTCGTGCCCGTGCGGGAAACCGTCAGCTCAATATTCTGCGTGACCTCGATGGGGTTGGAGATCGTGCGGTTTCCTGCCGATGCGTTCAGCTGGAGGTCGCTCTTTCCCTTCACGGTCAAGGGGCCGGTCCCCAACGCCTGATCATTCCCGATCACGTACGGAACGGCCGAATTGTTTCCGTTGGAACGGTTTCCGATGAGGTTCGTCCCTCCGGTGTACGTATTGGCGCCATTGAGCGTGATGATCCCCGCGTTCCCCTCGCCGCTGTTCAGGTTCAGGGCGTAATCACCGGAGATCACGCCGTTCACGGTCACGTTTTTATCGGTTCCGTAGCCGGCGCGCAGGCCGTTTTTCGTCCCTTCCAGCACGACCTGATTATTAATGACCGGGCTGTTGTTCTGGTTGATCATGTTGGCGTTCAGATGGATGACCGCGTCACCCAGAACTTTCGGATTGGCGAGGTAAAGCAGGCCACCGTTCTCGAGGTAAATGTCCCCCGTGTAATTATTGGCCGAACTGTCGCCGGAAAGGGTCAGGTTCCCGGAACCCGTGACGCGGATCTCGGTATTGCCGGCAAAATTGACCGTGGTCGTTTGGCCGGCCGCCGAAAGGGTGAAGACCGACTTTTGCCCGGCGTTCGTGTTCGTGAGGGTCCCGCCGGTGACGTTGGTGGGGTTGATCGACGCGTTGTTGCCGTAGGCGTCGTAAGTGCCGCTGGCCATCGTGGTGGTCCCGCCGATGAGCGTCCCGGAGCCGCTCGTGCGAAGCGTTCCGCCCGCGATCTCCACGTTCCGAAGCATCTGGCTGGAACCCGCCAGATCCAGAACGCCCTCCGTGACTTTCGCGTCGAGTGTGGTGGATTTTCCGCTCAAAATCTGGGTTCCGGCCCCAACTTTTTCAAGCAGGATCGAGCCCGTGAACTCGCCGGCGTAAGTGGCCGTGGCCGTAGTGTCCGTGATGCCGTAACCGACCTTCAGGGTGGATTGATCGGATGCGTTGTTCTGGATTTTCGAAACGGCGAATTCGGAATTCAGCTTTCCGAGCGAGGCAGTATGGCCGTTCATGTTGATGTAGGAGGCCACGTTATTGGTGAACGTCACGTCTCCCCCGGCCGGAAGAGCGTCGTCCTCATTAAGCTGGACTTTCGAAGTATTTGCCCCGTTTTCCACTAAAAAGGTCCCGCCGGTATAAGTGTTTGCGGCCGCCAGAATGACCGTTCCGCTGTCACCTTTTACGGACAGTTTGCCCGGAACCCCTTCCTCCGCGTCAGAAATCACGCCGTTGAACGTCATGTTGGTGCTCCAGCCGGCCATGATCGAACCGCCGGAACCGGTCAGTTTAATGGCCGACGTGTAGTTTCCGGTCGTCCTTGCGCCGTTATGGAGCGTCGCATTATTCAAAATCACCGTTCCCGGCAAAGCCGTTCCGTCTGCAAGCAGCATATTATTGGAGACCTTGAGCCAGCCGTCCCAGTCGGGGTTCGGACTGTTGAAGAGGTACCATCCGGAAAGATTCAAATCGACGTTTACCTTCCCGGAAACCGTTCCGTCGAAAACGTTCGTTGCCCCTTCCCCCGTGATGGTGAGCGTCGCGGGCGTTTCGGAACTGTTCGTCAGGACGGAATGCGTGTTCCCGGTCGTGTAACGCTGATCCTGCGGGCCTTTCGTGCCGGAACTGTGAAATTGCGTGACGGTCTGGTCGTGGCCGTTTAGGTCAAAGACGGCGTAATCGCCCATCAGGACCGAGCCGGAAACCTGCTTCGCGCCTGTTCCGGTGACCTTCGCGGTCACGTGGTCCGCTTCGGTACCGGTTTCAAGCTCCAGGTCCTTGACCACGGAGCCGTCGCCGGCCAGACCCAGCTCCACGGTTCCGCTGGCGGCTTTGAGCGTCGTATTCCCCGACCCCGATCCGGTGAGCCCGAGCGTTCCTCCGGTCCAGTCCTTCACGATGACGAGCGACGCATTATTATTATTGTCCGCAGTGAAATGGGCCGGGGTTGAAAGCGTGGCATTATCCGCAAGGCTGAGATTGAACGTTCCGGTGCCGGTCGAGTTTTTCACGACTCCCGCGTCTCCTGCCGCAAAATCCGGGACGGAAACCGTGTGGCCCTCCAGATCGATGTAGCCGTTCACGGTCAGTTTGGAGGCGAGCGTCACGTCGGTCCCAAAGTGTAGGCGGCCCGTGTAGGTGGAGGCTCCGATCGGCTGGTAGCCGCTTCCGCCGACGGAAATGCCGCCCGAGACGGAGACTTGCCCGTCCGCGGGAGAAAGCCGCACCGCGCCGTTATTCGAGTTGATGTTGATTTTCCCCGTGACTCCCGGTTCGTCAGAGAGTTTCCCGGTCAGTACGAGAGTTTTGTTCCAGCCCGGATTCAGGACCGCGGCCGAACCAAAGTAAAAATCGTTCGCAAGCGTCACCGCAGAGCCGGAATGGTTCCCCGTGTGCAGGTTGCCGCTCCCATGAAGGGTCACGGTGCCGGTGCTCAGGTCAGACGTCCCGGAAACAATCAGGACTCCATTATTGACCGTCGTGTTTCCTTTGAAGGTCTGCGGTTTCCCGAAAGCGAAAGTGAGGGAATCAGAACCGCTCAGAGTAACATTCAGATTCCCGGAAAAAACGCCCTGGTAGATCAACTCGTTGTAATTGATGTTCGGGTTGATCGTGATGGTGTAAAAATTGGTGTCCTCCGCACCGGTCGTGTAATTATCGGTAGAATTTCCAAGCTCCGTGGACGACGTGTTCTTGTTGGCCGTCAAAACGAAGTCTTCAGCCCGAACCGAACCGGAAAGGACGAAAACGAGCGCCAAAACGAAAGATGCGAGGGAAATCAGGGAATTTTTCATTTGCAGAACCTCATAAAAAGGCTAAAATCAATTTACACGCTTTATTGTATGCCGGTGCTTTGATTTGTCAACAAAAAAACAGGAAAAAAGAGAATAAATTTTAAATTCATGAACGCATTTTACGGGGACGACGCTTCCAGCGTCGTCAGATGTGTAACGGACTCCTGCGGGGACGAC
>SAMEA3663299__coassemble_1296_pt1 | contig 8648 bp, 5 predicted proteins | sample SAMEA3663299__metabat2_low_PE_003 | metagenome-assembled genome bin SAMEA3663299 (sample SAMEA3663299) | pig gut metagenome | biome: pig gut; feature: pig-associated habitat; material: faeces | place: China | collected 2013 | reverse complement strand
AACCGGAGCCGCTTGAATAACCCGAACCGGAGCCGCTTGAATAACCCGAACCGGAACCACTTGAGTAATCCGAACCGGAGCCGCTTGAATAACCCGAACCGGAACCACTTGAATAACCCGAACCGGAACCGCTTGAGTAATCCGAACCGGAGCCACTTGAATAACCCGAACCGGAACCACTTGAGTAATCCGAACCGGAAGAAGAACCGCCAGAATAATCCCAAGTGGAACCAGAATTTTCACTGGTCGTTCCTGATGGATCCGAACTGGGCGTCCCAGCCATAGGTGTTCCCTCGGAGGAAGCCCCGGTTCCAGCGTTTTGCGAGGTTTCCGAATCGGAAGACCCATAATCTGAGGAATCATCAAATCCTGGACTCGTTTTCGACCCGGTTGAACTATAATCCGGTTCATCGCCCGATGAGAGCATTTCATCGAGCTCACTCTCAAACATTTCTGAACCTTCGGAAACTTTCCGGATTGTTGGGTTTCCGTTTTCGTCCATAGCGGGTTTTCCTACCGAGTAGGCCACCCCCTGATCCGTCTGATCTGTCTGCTTTTCACCAGAATCTTTGACTCCTGTGAGTTTTCTGGAATCCCCGCCCATCAGGAAGTAAACGAGCAGCATCCCAATCAAAACGAGGCCAAAGATGCAAAGACGCTGCAAAAATTTGCGCAATCCCCCCATCACAGTTTGGGACTGCTCGGCTGCTTTTTTCGACGTTTTTGAATTATTTCTGGGCGGCATGGTCTCTCAGTCCTTCCCTGACGATTGACAAACGGGTGATTTTGGTTTATAATGAATCATTTCCTTTTTCGAACCGAGAGAAAAATTTTTAAAAAATTTTTTCTTCCGTCCTCATTTTAACTAATTCCGGAATTTACGATTAATGCTCAATAAACTATACCACGATCTCCTTGCATTTTACCCCATGAAACCCTGGTGGCCGGGAGACTCGGCGCTCGAAACCGCCGTCGGGACGATTTTGACCCAGAACACGAGCTGGAAGGGGGTTCTGAAATCCATCGAAAACCTCAAAGCCGCCCGAAAACTGGACCTCGACGCTCTTCTTGAGACCCCGGATGAGGAACTTGCGGAGCTGATTCGCCCATCCGGATACCTGAATCTGAAAACCCGGCGACTGAAAAATCTTTTGCGATTCATCAAAACACGGTATGGAACCGTAGAGGCCATGCGCAACGTTCCCGGGAATCAGCTGCGTGAAGAGCTTCTTTCGGTAAACGGCGTAGGACGTGAAACGGCCGACTCGATTCTGCTTTATGGTCTGGGAAAGCCTTCATTTGTCGTGGACGCTTACACACGGCGTGTCCTCGATCGGCACGGTCTTATGCCGGGAAAAACGTCTTATGACGAAATCCGGAGCGCGTTTGAACACACGATCCCTCAGGACGTGGCCCTTTATGCGCACTACCACGCCATGTTCGTAGAACTTTGTAAAACCTTTTGTCTCAAGAATCACCCGAAATGCGGGGAGTGCCCGCTCGGAAGTCAAATGCGAACATTAAAATGAGAATTATTTGGGGGACGACGTTTGCGAGAGTCGTCCCCACATCTTAAATCCCGTTATTTTCTTGGCTCAAATTCCATCTCGGTGACCTTCTCACCCGTCTTGGCCATGAAAACCTCAACTTTCAGACGGTCGTTCTCGACCCGGCCGGAAATGACCGTCGCGCCGTTGATCTGAGGCCCACCGCCCGTGATCTGCGCCCAGCAGCGATCCGCCGCCGGATCCACGCGATGACGGTGCACGTGCGCCGCAACGACCAGCTGAACGCCGGCTTTCTGAAGGGACGGTCCCCAGAAATCCGCACCGAGCTTCTTCCAGGAGGAAAAACCGGTCGAGAGTGTGCCGGGATTCGCCTTCGGACTATCGTCAAAGAGCGGAATATGGCAGAACGCCACGACGAATTTGGCCGTTTTGACCGCTTCCGACTCGATGGCTTTCGCGAGCCACTCACCCTGTTTGGCGATGTAGGGTTCAAACTCGGCGAGCGTGCCCCACTCGTCGCGGTAGTCCGGTTTGTCCTCGCCCGTGTCGAGGCCGATGATCGCCAGATCGCCGTGACGCACGACGAACGAGTAGCCCAGGCCGGCAAATTCCGGGTCGGTCTGCGTCCAAGGGGTGAAGTACTGCGGGTAGTTGCGTGCCTCAATTCCGCGCGTATCGTGGTTTCCGCGGCAGAAAAGGAGCGGGTGGTCGTCCGCGATCGCCATTTTGGCAGGGAACATGACGGAATTCTGGAGCGTGTCGTGGCCTTCGACCGAGTTCACCGAGTCGCCGTTCCAGAGCGTGTAGTCCGGCTTGATCTTCGAAATGAGCGCGAACTCCGCGGCCATCGTGTCCTGCGCCTGGTGCGTGTCGTTAATAACGCAGAAACTGGCGCTTTTCGCGTTGGGGCCCGGCGTCGTAAACGATTTCACCGGCCCGTATTCCGGCTCGCCGTCCGGCTTGATGTTGTACGCTCCTTTGAACGCGATGGCGTGCGTAACGGCGCGGTAGTAGTACGTCGTGTTCGCCTTCAGACCGGTCATCGGGATGGAGATCACCCGGTCAGTAAACGGGCGCAGACCGAAAACCGGGCCGTGGGAAACCTGGTCGAGATTTTCGGGTGAGGTGCCGTACTCGACCCAGCCGGTGCACTCAGCATTGACGGTCCAGACCGCCTGCATGGAGGTTTCCGTCGGATTCTGAAGAACGACCGGCGAGGCAAAAAGAGACTTGGGCGCAGCATCGGCCTGGGCCTCTTCATCGGCGGAGGCGGAACGCAGGAAGGCGGGAGCGGCAAGCGCAGAAACGCTCGTCGCGGCAAGGAAGGAACGGCGTGTCGTTTTTTCCATGATGAAATCCTTTCTAATTTAATTATGAATTATGAATGATGAATTATGAATTAGATTCGGAGGGACGGCGGCTCGCCGTCCGCGGCCGCAAATTACGGGGACGACGCTTCCAGCGTCGTTCTATGCAATGGAAGGCGGCAATGGAGCGCGCAGCGCGGAATTACGCGTTTTGAGTGTCCGTGGTGGTTTAACCGGCGCGTAATTCCGGCCTCCGGCCTCCATTACCGCCTTGCATTTGACGACGCTGGAAGCGTCGTCCCCGTAATTTACGGTGGCATTACCGCCAACGCTCGCCAGTCTGTCGTTGGAGTCAGGACTCCTCACTCCCGTCTCCGATACCGAAGTATTTCACCGTGGTCCAGAACTCGCAGAAACGGCCTTTGGCGCTTTTTTCAAGGCGGATTTTGATGTAAATTTCAAAATCTTCCGGCGGCATGACAGTCCGAAGATTTTCAAGTTCCTGATAGACCATTTCACGGCGGCGGCGCAGTTTTGGGGAATTAAGTCCCAAAAGGGCAATCGTCTCCCAGCCGCAATCGTCATTTTCATCCACAGGAAGGATTTGACCGTCAGCCGTATAAAGAAAACGCGTTTCGCAGGTCGGATCGCTGGGACTCAGAAGGGACGGAAAGTACAGATTCCGCTTTTTCATACCGCAGCTATTGTCCTCTTTGGTGCCGCAGCCGTTGCAGCTGACGAAAAGGTTGAAGTAGTCGAGCGACAATTCAGGAAAGTAGCTTTTCGGTTTGAAATGCTCAATGTGGCAGAGCCCTTTGGCGATTTCTTCCTCGCAGTAGCAACACAAAAAACCCTGTTCCTGACGCAGGTATTCCCCCAGCTTGCGCTTCACGTCGGCATTATCCGGACGACTGAAACGCTCCCAGTCGTGGTTCCGATGCGTTCGCAAAAACGCGGTCAAAACCGGAGGCGGTGAGGTTTTTTGGATGTACTTCATGAACGGAACCATCCGATAGTTCAAAGGTTTCGGAGAGGACTTTCCCCCTAGTGCTTCAGCATTTTGTCGATTTGCAAAATCAGGAAATGCTGTGTGTTGTTCCGGTAAATTTCCTGGTTGAAAATCGCTCGGGCTGAACGGTTTGCCGAGTCCGCTTCAGCAATGAAATTCCGGTGCTGAAGTGCGAAAGCAAGGTCGCGATAAACCCACGACTGACGGAAATGATTTCCGGCCAGTTTGTTGATTTCGGGGGTGAAAATGGCCTGAATCTCAGAGGACTCTTTCTTCTTGAGCGCATTCCCGAGCCGCTGGGACTCCGCCAACTCCTGCATGATCCAGTTTTCTGCCGGGAGTTTGAGCGGTTCCAGAATCTCCGCCGCCCGAGCCAATGCCGCGTTGACCACCTTAAAATCTTTCGTCGTCAGGTCTTTGTGAATGAGCGTCAGACGCATGGCAGTGAGTTCCTGCCGACCAAGCAACGGGTGGTTTTCAGGCAGAAATATCGAGGCTTTTTGTGTCTTTCTCTGTTCTTCACTCAGTTGTTGGTACATTTTGATCGCCAGTGCCTCGTTCGCCCCAAAACGGCCAAGGAGGTTCAGTTCCATACGAAGCGTCAACGTCGTGAGAAGCGGCAGTGAATTGTCTTTCTGGAGCTTCGACCCGCAAACTTTCAGCGCGAGTTTGGAATACTCGTCCCGATCCTGACCATCCAGAATCAAAGAGGTGCGCATAAGCAGATTTTCAACCGGAACCGCATACGCGGGAACACGGCTCACGTCCGCGAGCGACCAGGATTTATGCTGGGCCTCACAGAGAGCCAGAAGGTCCGCGTAGTTTTCCTGCATCGATTTTGAGTCGGGAAAATCTTTTGAGGTGAACTGGTCCGTAAGCGTGAAATTCAGCTCCGCGACCCAGGGAAGGAGGAAGTACGGAGTCTTTTTGAACGCGGGATTTGCCGTCTGACTATCCTCGTGTTCGAAAGCCAGAGCTTCCTCATATAATGAACGCACTTTTGTGAAATAGCCAGCGGCTGTGTCGAAAACCACGTCCGAACTCAGTTCCTTGACACGATCCTCTTCGGCGCTTTTAAGGTTTCCGACTGCGTACCCTTTTGTGTTGATGGCACACATTTGAATAATTTTGGCTGTGCGACGGGCTTCCTTCCCGCGGGACTGAAGAAGGACGGAGTTGGCCGTCGGGATCGCGTTCGCGTATTTCCCGGCAAGAAGCTGCAAAACAGCCGCATTATTACCGGTACTCATCACACGGCGTTCCTGGAGACGCTGAGCGGCCAACGCCTCGGCCTGAGCCTTCAGTTCCGCCGCTTCTGATTTTCTGGACTTTTGGGGCGCTTTCGCGGTGTTGGCTTTTCCCGAATCGGCTTTTGCAGAGTCGGTCTTCCCGGCAACCTGGGCGGTTTCTGATTTCCCGGCTTCCGGTTGAGGTGAGGATGTTTTTACCGCACGTTTGGCGAGTTCCTCAAACTTCCTGTAATTATCAAGCGTTTCCTGTGTCAAATCACCCTGAAGGATTTTGACCGCAAGTTTCCAGTGCGGAAGAGCGAAATCGTCGTTCAACGCCTCCTTAACCGCTTTGGGATCAAGGGAATCGAGGACCTCAGCCGATTCTTTCAGCCTGCCGGCATACGCCAGTGCGATGCCCTTCTGGAACACAATTTCAGGCGGCTGGTTCTTTTGGAGGGCCTCGTCGTACTCGCTCACAGCACGAGAGTATTCTCCCAGAAGCATCGACGCCTGAGCCATGGCCGTCAGAACCCCTGCCGTTTTCTGGTCATAGAGGTTTCCAATGGCGTAACCGGCTTCAAAACGGTTCCGGAAAATCTCGGCATACATCATCATCTCGAGATACTTCGGCGGGATTTTATCAGCCCATTCTTCCGTTTCTATCGAGAGCATGGGCGGAGCCAGAATCGCCTGGGAATCACTGGCCGCGAACAGGAACGGATAGTAAAAATCCTGCGCCGTCATTCGACTAAAATCAGGAAGAGGCGCTTCCGGAGGACGGCACGGACTTACCAGGCAAAAAACTGGAAAAAGGATCAATCCGACGAGGATTGCCGGAAAGATTTCCTTGCGGACTCCATGAGGAAAACCAGGGAATTTTTTCGTGTAAAATTTCGCCAGTTTTAACGCCCGAATGGCACGCGCGACATTTTCCTCGTCCTCGATAAACTGCAAATCCTTGGCTGTAAGACGTTTCTTTATCAGCAGGAAAAAAGCCGTTGCCAAAAGGGCAGCAAAGACCGCCGCCAGCATCACACGGAGCCATATATAGTTCGGAAACTTTGGAACGAAGAAAAGCCCCGTATAAGCCCCAACAGAAACAAAGAGCAAAACAAAGCCCCAAATGATTCGTTTCGTACTGCGTCCCATTTGGTCAAAATTCGGTACACCTTTTTTCCTCTTTGGTTTTTGTTTTTTCTGCTTGGCGGCTTTTATTTTTGTTTTATCGTCATTCTTACCGGCCATACGTGGGACTCCTTGCGTCATACAGTAAAATACAGAGTTCAGTCTTATGTTATTTTAACACAAATATACCAGATTTTCAACCGAGTTTCACTGAAAAAAGAGAAATTTTCCAGAAAAAGATGACGGAAAACTCAAAAAAGATGAAAATACAGAAAAAATAAAAGGAAATGCTGAAAAAAAGCCCATTTAATCAGCATTTCCCTTATGACAGGATTTTATTTCCCTATATCCTTGATCGCGGCCTGCGAGTTCCGGATCGAGCAGAATTTCGGCCCGCACATCGAGCAGTACTCGTGATGGGACGCGGAATGATTGATCGATTCCTCGTGCATTTTCTTCGCGGTTTCCGGATCGAGCGAAAGCTCAAACTGCCGCGGCCAGTCGAAATTATACCGCGCCCTGCTCATTTCATCGTCACGATCCTGCGCATGAGGCCGATGACGGGCCACATCAGCTGCGTGGGCAGCGATTTTGTGCGCGATCACACCCGCTCGAACATCGTTGATGTTCGGAAGGCCAAGGTGCTCTTTCGGCGTGACGTAGCAGAGCATCGAAACCCCGTAATAGGCCGCAAGCGTTCCACCGATGGCACTCGTAATGTGGTCGTACCCCGCGCCAATGTCGCAGACCAGCGGGCCCAGCACGTAGAACGGCGCCTCGTGACACCACTCCATTTCGTTCTTCACGTTCTGCTCGATCTGGTCCATCGGCACGTGGCCCGGCCCTTCGATCATGACCTGGCAGCCGTGTTCCCACGCCTTGAGCGTCAGCTCGCCCATCACCTTCAGCTCCGCAAACTGCGCCTCGTCGGACGCGTCGGCGATGCAGCCCGGACGCAGACCGTCGCCGAGACTCCAGGTCACGTCGTAGGCGGCCAGTATTTCGCAAAGCTCGTCAAAATGCGTGTAGAACGGGTTTTCCTGCTTGTGGACCGCCATCCACTGCGCCACGAGCGACCCGCCGCGGGAAACGATCCCGAGCGTCCGCTTCGCCGCCAGCGGGATGAAATCTTTCAAAAGAGCGCAGTGGACCGTCATGTAATCGACCCCCTGCTGCGCCTGGAACTCGATGATCCGCAGAAAATCTTCCGGCTTCATGTCCTCGATCTTTTCCAGTTCCTCCGCGACCTGGTAAAGCGGGACGGTACCGATGGCCACGTTCGTATCGTCGATGATCGCCTGGCGGATCTCGTTAATATGCTCGCCGGTCGAAAGGTCCATCACCGTATCGGCGCCGCAGGAGACCGCGCAGCGTACCTTGGCCAGCTCGCAGCCCATGTCACTCTGGATCGGGGAATTGCCGAGATTGGCGTTGATTTTGGTCCGGCAGGAAATCCCGATGCCGCACGGAACGAGGCCTTTCTGCAGGTGAACCCGGTTCGCGGGAATGACGAGCCGCCCGCGGGCAACTTCATCCCGAATCGTTTCGACGGGCAGAAATTCCTGTTTCGCGACGAGTTCCATTTCCGGCGTTATGCAGCCGGCCAGCGCTTCGGTTCTTTGTGTTTTGTGCATAATTTTGACTTTTCTGGGAAATCGATGGGAATAGATTGCTATAATATTAACCGATTCTGAAAAAAAGTCAAGACGGTACGAAGAAAATAAAGGGGAATTACTCCACCCCCGGCGAGCGGTGGCAGTTATGCCACCGAATTACGGGGACGACGCTTCCAGCGTCGTCTCAAAAACCAACCTCTGCGGGGACGACGCTTCCAGGGCAGGTGCTGGGAAGGTTTCGCCCCGTGTTTTACGGGGTGGAACGGATACCCTAGTATTGTGTAGGTCAGATTATAGGTCAGTTGAGGAAATGGCAGGTCAGTTGCGGGGCATGTTAAAATCATTACCCGATAATACAAATTATAGCATTAAAATTCAGATTGTCAATCCATGTGATCATTAGTACTCGAAATAGCGTTCTTTGGAGGCTTACTCCTCCTGAATGCAATGGGGCGATTCTGAATCACCACAATTGTTACTTGTGAGAAGAGGTTTTCATTTATAAGTGAGTAATTTGTCTTTAGATATTGTTCCATGTCTTTGAATTAGTGGTCATGGGTCAAGTGCAAACATAAAGCTCCCCACCCAAGTGCAAGCATAAAGCCCCCGCCCGATGACAAAAAATTTGCACTCAGGTGGGGGCTTTAGGCTTACACCTGACCAAATAAACTATAGTTTCCCAGACTTTTAAAAATGTTATTTCCTTTTGGTAATTGTCCCTATTTACGAAAACTACATCTTATTATGTTAAAGAAAAGAAGTCCCTCCTTTCCTGTTTAATTAACCGAAGAGTTAATGGTCAAGTGCAAGCGAAAAGTAGACAGTTAAGTACAAACTTTTTGTCATCGGGT
>SAMEA3663299__coassemble_1162_pt1 | contig 9384 bp, 4 predicted proteins | sample SAMEA3663299__metabat2_low_PE_003 | metagenome-assembled genome bin SAMEA3663299 (sample SAMEA3663299) | pig gut metagenome | biome: pig gut; feature: pig-associated habitat; material: faeces | place: China | collected 2013 | reverse complement strand
GCCGGCCCTCCGGATCGCCGACCCTCCAGATCAACGACGCTGGAAGCGTCGTCCCCGTAACCGTTTCAAAGAATAAATCTGCTCAGATCCTCGTCCTGCGTTACGGGTTCCAGGCGTTTTTTGACGTATGCCGCGGTGATTCGTATCTGCTTTTTCTCCGTTTCGGCTGCGTCAAAACTTACGTCTTCCAGGAGCCGCTCCAGGATCGTGTAGAGCCGCCTTGCGCCGATGTTTTGTGAGGTCTGATTCACCTGCCAGGCGTAATCGGCCAGCGCGTCCACAGCCTCGGGGAGAAATTTTATCTCCACGCCCTCTGTTTTCAGGAGAGCCTGGTATTGCCGCAGAAGAGCATTTTCCGGCTCTTTCAGAATTTTGCGAAAGTCTTCTTTGGTCAGGTCATGCAGCTCGACGCGGATCGGGAAACGTCCCTGAAGCTCCGGCATCAGATCGCCTGGCTTGTTCTGGTGAAAAGCCCCTGCCGCGATGAACAGGATGTGATCGGTTTTCACGTAACCGTAACGGGTCTGGATCGTCGTTCCTTCCACGATGGGGAGCAGGTCACGCTGAACTCCCTGACGTGAGACGTCCGCGCCGTGGGTCGAGTTCGAGGCCACGATCTTGTCGATTTCATCGATGAAGATGATTCCGGTATTTTCGGCCAGTTCGACGGCTTCGGCCTGGATCTTTTCGTCGTCCAACAGAGCATCGCTCTCGATTTCCATCAGGATTTTACGGGCTTCCCGAACCGGGACCTTTCGCCGAACGGTTTTGCGTGGAAGCATTTTGTCGAGCATATCTGAAATGCCGTTTTCGAGAGAGTCAGAACCAATTGCGCCCATCATCATAAACGGCGGTGCGTTTTTTTTACGCGTTGGAATTTCAACTTCACGATCTTCCAGAAGTCCCGCTTTCAGCTCAGCACGCAGGATCTCACGGTGGGCCAGAGACATTTTTTTCACTTCCTCACTCGCCTGCCGTCCTGCTTCTTTCAGGTCATCGTCTTCAAAATGGATTTGGTCGTCATCGTCATCATCAAAGGGAATATCGTTTGCGTCATCTTGCATCTCGTTGAGTTTTTTCAGGAGATTGGATTTTGAAAACGTGTTCAGGATTTTCTCTTTCAGCTCGGACGGGAAATCGTCGGGGAAATGAACGTCAAAATCGACGATTTTCCCGGAGTTTTTCAGAAAATCGGGAATTTCCGGTAACTCAGGAAGTTCCTGGGAAAGCGGCTCCAGAAGATCCAAAAGCCGTTCCTCGACTTTGCCCTCCACGCTGGTTTTGATCTTTTCCAATTCGCGGTTTCGGACCAGACTCATGCCATTTTCGACCAGTTCCCGGATCATACTTTCCACATCGCGGCCGTAGTAACCAACCTCAGTGTATTTCGTCGCCTCGACTTTCACGAAAGGGGCGTTCGTAAGCTTGGCAAGACGGCGGGCCAGCTCCGTTTTTCCGACTCCGGTCGGGCCGATCATCAGAATGTTTTTCGGAGAAATTTCCTTGCGCAGTTCTTCGGGAAGCTGCTGACGGCGCCAACGATTTCGGACGGCGATCGCAACTGCTCGTTTGGCCTCCGTTTGACCAACGATGTGCGCGTCAAGTTTCTGTACAATTTCACGAGGAGTAAGTTCCTTGAGTTTTGTATTCATTTGGATTCCGGATTGAAGAAAAGTGGGTTTACTCGCATGGAATTTCTTCCACGTGAATGTTGGAATTCGTGTAAATGTCGATTTCAGCAGCGATTTCCAATGCTTTACGGACGATTTCAGTCGCTGTAAGGCTGGTATTTCGCAGAAGCGCACGGGCGGCCGCCACCGCGAAATTTCCGCCGGAACCGATTCCGAGCACTGAGTCGCTAGGCTGGATCACATCGCCGTTCCCGGTCACGAGTAACGTGTTTTTCGCGTCAATGACGGTCATTAACGCTTCCAGCTGGCGCATCGCACGGTCGGTCCGCCACTCTTTGGCCAGCTCCGTCGCAGCACGCGGAACGTTTCCGGGAAAATCTTTCAGTTTGGCTTCAAAACGTTCCATCAGAGCGAAAGCGTCGGCCGTGGTTCCGGCAAAACCGCACACGACTTTGCCGCCTGCCAATCGACGGATCTTCTGTACATCGTGTTTCATGATGGTCGAACCAACCGTCGCCTGACCATCGCCGCCAATGGCCGCAATTCCGTTCCGACGGACTGTTAAAATCGTGGTTGAATGGGATTTCATGGGGGGAATTCTGTTTGTTTTTGGTTGTCAATTTTTAGTTGTCAGTTATCAGTTTTCAGTTGTCAGAATGAACTTGCAGCTGAAAACTGAAAACTAAATTTGGCGATGCAGAAACGCTGACTACTCATACGCCCGGGCCAGGATCTGGATCGGGTGCAGGACCGGTTTGGTGGTGTTATGCAACATTTGAAGTTTACACGAGCTGCATTCCGTGGCTCCAATCTGAATTTGCGGGTTACGGAACCAAAGCTGAAGCGGGCGGCCGATTTTCAGACTGGACGAGTAGTGCGACGCCATCATGCCATAAGTGCCGCCCATACCGCAGCAGCCGTGTGGGGATTGCATGATCTCCACTCCGGGAATGAGGCCCATCAGATGAACCGAGGGAAGCCCGATTTGGAGCGCGCGCAAACGGCACGGAGCGTGATAACCGATTTTCAGGTTAAGTTGTCTGGTCGGCATTTTCAGGATTTGAAGCAGGTGCAGCTTGTACAGGTACTCGCCCACATCGTAGCAATGGCGTGAAACCAACGCAATGTCCTCATTTTCAGGATACGTTTGAGGGAACTCCCAGCGAAATGCCAGAGCGGTGGTCGGTTCCGTCACTACGACATCGTAACCCTGTCGTACGTAATCTGCCAAAAGAGCCGCGTTACGGTAAACCTGTTTTTGGACATAATCACTTCGCCCGAGCATCACGGCAGAAATACCGCTTCCCTGCTGTCGCTGTGGAATGATGAGCGGAATGTGGCTGTTTCGAAAAACGTCCACAGTCGCTTGGGCCACTGCCGTTTCAAAATGGTTTGCGTAAGTGTCGAGGAAATAGACGGCCCGTCCCTGAATTTTGGTCAAACTGTCACCAAAAACGGGATTTTCATCTGCGCCAGGCTCGCTTTTGTCAGGCCTGACCAGCTGCGGGTTCCGCTTTATTTTCTCAAGGTACGATTTGTTTTCCAGATGTGGCAAATGCCGGCCTTGTGCCACACCGAACATTTTTTCCAGGAACCACCGAAGCAAACCAACCCGAAAAACCAGATTTGCGAGCCACGGGAACCGGCGGAAACGTCCAACCCAAACATCCAGTCGAACGAGTGACGATTCGTAAAAGTTCAACCCTCGCGCTTTCGCCCAAGCCTCTTCTGCGCTGCGGACCAGGAAAGGAATATCTACACCGGACGGACACTCTATCCTGCACGAATGACATTGGATGCACCGATGGAAGATGTTACGAAAGGAATCGTCTCCCAGTTCGGAAAGTTCAAGCGTTTCGTTCAAAAGACCTTCCATTAAAGCAACTTTGGCACGTGGAGATGAAAGCTCATTGCAGTCGTATCTGGCGATCGGGCAGGCTCTCCTGAGTGTATCGGTCCCACGGCATTTCCCGCATCCGTTGCAACGGGAGGAAATTACCTGAATTCTTCCGGAATCCCATTCCAGCCCCAGACTGGTGAGGGAGTTCAGAGTGTCTCCGGTTTCAAAATTCAGATCTTCATTGCTGGAAACGTCCTCCAGTGTGCCTCCGGGCGAAATATCGTCGAAAACATTGCCGATAATTGCCCGTACTTTCTCCCGAACGAAAATGATGGAGTCGTTTGTCCTCTCCTCGCCGGAATCAGGGGGATCATCGAAAATGTTTCCGCTTTCTCCATCGGTTACGGAATCGGGCTTCAACCCGGCGAGTTCATTCTGTTGATCGTTTTCCGCCGATTCGCTTGGATTTTCCTGAGGAGGGAACGGCTCGTTCGGACGAAACGCAAGGCGCCAGGCCAGTTCAGGCGCTTCGGCCGTCTGGGGAATTTCCGTTCCCATTTTACCGGGTTGAAAAAGGGTTTCAGGGTCGAAGATACGCTTAATCGCGCAAGTCCATTCGTATGATGGATGCTCAAAAATGGGAAACCAGTATTTCCAGCTCAGCCCCATGCCGTTTTCGGTGCCGATGGTCCCGTTCATGGCGTGAACAAGCCGGTAGTAATCCGACGCAAAACGCAGAACACGGGCGGCATCTTCCGGGGAGTGAAGGTCGGCGAGCGGCTGAAGCCGGACCTGACCCTGGATCGCGTGGGCGTAAAACGCGGCTGTAAGACCGTGTTTTCGAAGTAGTTCCTGGATCTTCAGGAAAAAATCGTACAGTTTCGATGGAATGACCGCCGCGTCCTCCACGATGGTGATACGCACGGGTTTTCCCTTGCCGAAACGCATGGAAGGTTCGAACGTGCCAGCCAAGCCCCAGAAAAACCCGGCTTCCGCGTCATCCACAGAAACGATCATTTGAAACGCCAGATCTTTCTGACGGATCATCAGTTCTGAAAGGGACCGCAGACGATTGTGCATATTGTACTGAGTGGTATCGGAAAGCTCCACGAGCAGTACCGCCTCAGTTTCCGGAGGGAACATGGCATCAAACCGAACGTCCCGTTCCGAGGCGAGATGCAGGTATCGTCTGTCGATCAGTTCACATGCCTCTGGATGAAACGGCAAAAGCGCAGGAACCGCCCCCATCGCCTTTTCCATACTCGAAAAAAGCAGAAGGACTGTCTTCCGGATCGGAGGGATTTCAGGGAGCTGTAACTTTACCGCAGTAATAATTCCCAGGGTCCCTTCCGAGCCGGCGACCAGGCGAGCCATGTTCAGGGCATTCCCGTTCTGAATGTTGGTCCTGTACCCCATTTTGTCGATGACGCGCCGGGTTTGAGGAAGGTCGTGCTCTCTTCGGTATTCGCTCAAAAGGGTGGCAGTTTCACGAATCAGCCGTTTTTTTTCATCTTCGTGAGATGAAGTATCTACAGGGTCAGATCCCTCTTCCGCTCCCTCCGGTTCAGCCAAAAGTTCCTCTGGAATCGGTTCCTGATTGGAAAAAGTCACGGTGTTACCACTGGCCGTGACCATTTCCACCTCCAGAAGCCAGTCAGAAGGCCGGCCAAACGAGAGCCACCGGCTCCCATAACCGTCTATGGAAAGCAAACCTCCAACCGTGTTGGACCAGGATTGACCCGCTCCAGGGAGAATATGGCGCTTGTAAGGGCCCAGAAGCTCGTTCAGGCGGGAACATTGCATGCCGGCCTGAACATGCAGGATATTTTCTTTCGGATCGTAGTACAAAAGCCGACGCATAAAGCGCGACATATCGAGAATGATCCCCTCACCCAGAGGCGCTCCGGAACAACTGCTTCCTGAACCGCGAGGATGGACGCTCAGACCGTTTTCGCTGGCATAACGCACGACGGAAATGACATCCCGCGTCGTTTTGGGACAGACGACGCACAGCGGCTGGACCTCGTACAGACTGGCGTCCATCGAATACACCTGCGTTTCCGAGGTGTTCGCCAAAACATCGCCGTTGATCAATCCGCGTAAATCGTCCTGAATTCGTTCCCGTCGTGGGTCGAGCATAAAATGATCCTTTCTAATCTACATCATACCCGAAACCCGTCAAATTACAACCCCCCCTCCGGAAAAACCCTTATGTGAGAAAATTATTCATACAATTTTAGGTTTTTTTATCTTTTTTTGAGATTTTTAAGTTTTTTCGCTTGATTTTTCAACGTTCGGTGTAAAATAAAAACTAATAGAGTTTATAAATCTACAGGAGTTTTTTATGTTTACTTTTACAGTAAAACATCGGATTAGTGTCGTGAATCAAATTTCCAATATTGCCCCCCCCTTGTATTTTAACAGGATATTAGGGCTGGCAGCCGTATTGGTTTTCGGTTGTGCGACCGTGGGGGCTGCAGCGGTTATTACACTCCCCGGTACCGGAAACCAGTCCACGACCACTGAACCCGCGATCTCCGGCGGGATCACGGGCGCGGATTCCGTCCTGAAAGATTCGACCGGGGAGTTTTATCTCGATTTGACGAACAACACGTACACCGGCGGGACCTCCATCACGGCCGGGGCGTTGCGAGTCAAAAACAATAATTCGGTCGGAACGGGGACGATCAATATTGGTGCTGATGGCACTTTTATCATTAATGACGAGTTGAGAAAGATCCATAGTACGCAATTCACCCGCACGATTACCGGGACTGGAACGATCCAGTACACCAGGCAGGTCGATATGAACGGCGACCTTTCCGGTTTTTCCGGCACGATTGACCAGAAAGGCCAGCACTCGATTTTCTCTCCGGTGTCGGGCGATGCGTCCAATGTGCTGATCAAGAACATTAATGTATTTTGCCCGGTGAACAACACGGATATGCTCGTCAAGATCGGGATGATCAACAGCGGCAGCGGAGAGATCCGCCCCAGCAGTGACGCGGGCAATACCGGGACAGTCATTTTGCAGGTCGGCTCGAACACCGCGGCGGACGGCACCTATGCCGGAGCCATCATGGAAACGGATTCCGCGAACCGGAAGATTGCCATTTCGAAAGTCGGCTCGAATACATGGATCCTCACCGGCGGCAATCTCTCCTACACCGGCGCGACGACGGTCAGCGGCGGCATCCTTCAGCTCGGCGATTCTTCCCACGCGACGAATCTGACGAAATCCGTCGTGACCGTCAAAAACGGCGGAACGCTCAAAAACTGGGGCACGATCGCGAATCCCGTGGCCGTTGAGAACGGTGGAGAAGTCCGGAGCACCGGCATCATCACCGCGAATGTCGCCGCGGGCGGCAGTTTCTACATGAACGGTGGAACCTCGACGGTGAACCTCGCTGACGGCGCGTTCTACTACATGTCCGGCGGGCAGCACAGCTTCAACCTGGAAAGCAAAGTCACCGGCTCCGGCACGATTTACGCCTCCTCTACGGCTGACGCGCTGGAGCTGCACGGGGATTTGAGCGAGTTTACGGGGACTTACGTCATCGACCGGAAGTGGAACCGCGGGTCCAACTTCGGCGATAACGCGGCCAACGCCCCGGGAATGCACGTCGTGATCCAGCAGACATCGGGGTCTGGCGCCCCGCTTATGACCATTACACCCGGCTCGACGGTGAACGTTGGAATGATCTCCGGCACGGTGGGCGAGATCCGTCCCCAGGCGGGCGGCGCCTCCTCGGACGTTGCGACATTCATCGTGGGTAACGACACGAACTACGAAGACCACACGTACGGCGGGACCATCATCAAAAATGCAAATTCCGGAAAAGAGATCGGCATCACCAAGACCGGCTCGAACACGTGGACGCTGACGAACGCCAACCTGACCTACGGCGGCCCGACGGCGATCAACGGTGGAACGCTGGAATTCACCTCGACCGCCAAACTTCCCAACTCGGCCATCACGCTGACCGGTGGAACCGCCTCGGCCCCCGCCACGCTGAAAAATGCCGGCACGATCGCTAAAACGGTCACGGTCAATAACGCGACGAACGCCGCCATTAATAACAGTGGAACGCTGACCAACGGTGTCACCTTGAGCGGCGCTTCCACGGCGCTGACCCTTGACGGGACCGTCACCCTGAACGCCACAGCCGGGACGCTCACCACGCTGAACGTGAATTCCGGCACGACGACGCTCAACGCTCTTAAAAACAACGTCAGACAGATTGCCACGATTAACGTCGCCAATGGCGCGGAACTTACTTTCACCGTTCAAAATGGATTGGGGTCCAACAAATTCGTCCCGAGCATCGTCCTCAACGGCGGCACGCTGAAAAGCGGGTTTGACGGTTTCGCGAACCTCGGCCCTGTGACGCTCAACGGCGGCGTGATCACCGATGATCCTGAGAAGCGGACCACTGAGAATTACCAGAATTTCGGGTCTTTCCTCATCTCCTCCGCCATTAATGTGACGGACGACGCGTCGATCACGGCCGGGAAGATCATGATCCGCTGCCCCGGCTCGTCGGACGGCGGCGCCGGCAAATTCACGGTCGCGGACGGCAAAACCCTGACGGTCTCCTCGGAGATCCGTTTGTCCGACTCGAACAATGTGGCCTCCTCGCTGGAAAAACTCGGCCCGGGAAATATGGTCCTGACGAAGGATGCCAAGCTGACGGGTGCCGTGAATGGTTCCAAAGTCAAGGTTTCCGCCGGTAAACTGTCAGTGACTCAGGGCGCCAACCTGGGGAGTGTTCCGATCGAGCTGACCGGCACGACGCTGGAACTGCTCAACACCGGCACGGCCGCGTCGAATTTCGCCTTTGGCTCGACGGTTACCGGTACCGGGACGATTTCCCACAAAAGTACGATCGGCAACGCGGCAGCGTATCCGACCATCACGGGCAACCTTTCCGGCTTCGACGGAACGCTCGCCCTGAACGGGACCTCGACCGTTCTTCAGTCCGGCCAGCCCTTGTCGAACGTGGTCATTACGAACCCGAACGAGTTGTGCATGGTGAATTCGCAGTCCGTCGCGCTGGTGACGGGCACGGGCGGGACCATCCGTCCTGCTGGTGCGACGGCTTCCGTGGCTACGCTGGTCGTTGGACGTGACAAACCGGAAGAAGTCGGGACGTTCGGCGGCAGGATTTGGAACCACTCCAACGGCAAGACGCAGGCGATCACCAAGACCGGCACGAACACGTGGATCCTGAACCGAGATGGTGACCTCGAATATACCGGCGCGACGACCGTCAACGGCGGTGTCCTCCAGATCGGTGACGAAACGCACGCGACCCGGCTGGCTGGCTCGGCCGTGACCGTCAACGACGGCGGAACGCTCGTAAACTACGGCACGATTGCGAAGGCGATGACCGTGAAAGACGGCGGAACGTACCAAGGCATGAAAGATAGTACGGCCCCGGCCGGGATCACGTTTGAGGACGGCTCCACCATCGCGTTCAATCTGGACGACTGGGATAATCTGACCTCGAGGCTCGACCTGATCGGCAGTACGTTCGGCGATACGACGGTCAAACTCTTCTCTGAAGAGGAGCCGGCCAGTATTTCCGGCAAATCGTTTGATTTGTTCGAGACTCTTCAAACGAACATTCTGGATAAAATCACCATTTCGTCCAACCTCGACGGAGTTGTGTGGACCCCGTCGTATGTGGACAATATCGTGATGCTGACCGCATCCGGTGAATTCGCAGGGGTCCCGGAACCTGCAACGTGGCTTCTGCTCCTGATCGGGCTGGGCGGATTGCTCTGGTTCAGAAAAAAATAAGAATTATGGGGGACGATGCTTTCAGCGTCGTCTCTCGTCATTTTAAACGACAAACAGGCGAGCGGGGTCAGTGCCAGTTTGTTGCACTTAAAACACACTCAAACCTAAAA
>SAMEA3663299__coassemble_1139_pt1 | contig 9479 bp, 3 predicted proteins | sample SAMEA3663299__metabat2_low_PE_003 | metagenome-assembled genome bin SAMEA3663299 (sample SAMEA3663299) | pig gut metagenome | biome: pig gut; feature: pig-associated habitat; material: faeces | place: China | collected 2013 | reverse complement strand
GGGGGTCTATGCCGCCTGCCATTCGTTCAGAAAGCATAACCCCTTTGTCGAGATCCTCATCTACACCTACGACCGGCAAATCTTCGACGATCCTGTGCTGCGGCGATATGCCGATCAGATTCTTCTCGGCGATTCATACGCGGCGGCGAGGTGGTGCTGGGGGCATCTTTACCCCGAAATTACGTACACGAACCTGACTGCTTTACGGAATCAGAAGCAGTACGACGCGGTATGCGTTGCGGATTCGGATATGCTGTTCACCAAGGACCTCACGTACCTTTTTGATCTGGCGGTAACGGAGAAAAAAGTCGTAGGGAATCTGTTTGAATTCCAGAACGTCAAAGGACTGTCGAAATGGTTCCTGGTGGTTCCCAGAGAATTTATGACCCCGGAATACGATGAAAAGATCCGTTCCATCCTGTACGAATCGAAATCGGACGAGCCGGCGCTTCGCGAGGTTTACAGTGACAATGTGCTGAATGTCGTCGGGAAGGAACTGTATGTACCGGCCTCTCATAAACCATTTCGGGGCGAGGGGATCATCCATTACTTCCACGGCCCGAAAAGCTGGCAGATGTCGCGGGAGGAAGCTCCGAGATATTACCGCACGTTAGACGAAATCCATTCCAAAGAAACCGGTGTGCCTCTGGAATACGAGCGGATCGTCTGCATTAATCTCGATTCGCGCCAGGACCGGTGGGAACAATTCAAAACGGAGTTTCCGCAAGATGTTTTCTCCAGTACCCTGACACGTTTTTCGGCGGTCGATGGGACCAAAGTGCCACGCCCATCGTGGTGGAAGTCCTGGGAGAGTAACTGGGGGTGTTATTTGAGTCACCGCCAGCTGCTGGAAAACGCTCTGGAATCCGGCACGGAGAGCCTGCTCGTATTTGAGGATGACGCGGTCTTTATCGAGAATTTTTCAAAACGGGTACGGGAGTTTCATGCCATGCTCCCGACCGGCGCCGAATGGATTTTTTATGGTGGAGAGCATTTCAAACCGGAGCGATACCCGATAGAACGCGTCAACTCCTGTGTTTGCCGTGCGAACCGGATCGTGCGTACTCACGCGTATGGAATACGCTCGCGCCGGGCGATGAAACAAATTCTGGCCTGGATCCAGTCGCCGGAAGGGTGGTATCATTTCCATGTGGACACGCGCTATGCCGACCTGATGCAGCGGCACAGTATCGAATGTTTTGCCCCCAATCGCTGGCTCGTGCATCAGCGGGCGGGTCATTCGGACATCATGTCCAAATATATGGATTACCGATTCGCGGACGCGATTGATTATTGGATGTAACGGGTACCGTGTGTGATATTTCAGAGGATGCGTTTCTCTGGAATACTCGAATTTCACTTCCTGACGACAGTAAGGATAAATCCCATGAGTAATTTCGAGCTTTTCGATGACGACTTTTGGACCACACGGTCTTCAGGCAACATCGCAGGAACGACACCTTCTGGCAGTGGTTCGAGTGGTCAGGGTGCCCCACCGCCGCGGTGCGAAGGCTGTGATGAAACCTCCCCCTATGGGGAAAATTCATGTAGTTCCGAGCAATCCTGCGGCTGCCCAGTCGATGGGGCAAATCCCAGATCGGCTTCCGGCATTCATTATTCCAGCGGCAGTACACAAAAGACCTGTACCGACGCGAGCGTGAGCGGCGGCGCGGTTCCCTGGAGCTTCAAAAGAACCCAGGACTCGCACGACCAGTACTATCTTTCACGATCGGCAGGTACGGGCTGGAAGACATCTCAAACCGCGCAAATCGGGCAATACCCCAATTTTTATCGTGTCGAATTTTCGGAAAAGGACGCGGTAAACTTCTCACTGACGCCTGCTCCTGACGGCACATACAAAGCGTTAGACAATTATCCCGAAACGCTGACGATCGACCCGGTCACAAGCGCTTATACCATCGTCCGCAAGAATGGGACCGTCTGGAATTTCAGTGGATCCACCGTCGCCATCCTGCAACACGTTCAGAACGAAGAGGGGCGGCAGACGCTCTTCTCTTACGATTCAGCCGGTCGGCTTTGGAAAGTTCAGCAGCTGTCTGAAACGGAGCAAGTCGTTTCCGAAATGGAATACACCTACGACACGGCCTCTCAGGAATCGATTGTTGAAATTGTTGTGCGTAAGGGGAAATCAGGAATACTTCACAATCAAACGCGCATTGCGTACACCTACTATCAGGACGGTGAGAGCTTTGGTAATGCCGGTGATCTGAAGATGGTCCAGAACGCGGTATGGTCGGAAGCCGCGCAAGCCTGGCAGGATACGAGCGCCGAGTATTACCGATATTATACGCAGTCGGGCACGTTTGGGAAAAAGCACCAGCTCCGGATGGAGTTCAATGCTGTCGATTTCGCCTTTTTACGGGAAAAGTTCGGTGAACAGTGGCAGACGATCAGTGACGACACCGCATTGGATTATTGCACCCAATACTTCGAGTATGACGACCGGAACCGTATCTCGCTGACCCGCAAAAACCGGAATCGGCTCGTGTTCCGGTATGCGTATGAAAACTACGCTGAAACAAGCGATTACAACGCCATAACCTGCAAAACAATTGAGTACGGGCCACACGGTGAACAGACACTCGTCTTCACAAACTTTCGTGACAAGGTCCTTCTGAAGAAAATCACTCCTCCTGACACATCGGACGAACCCCCGGCCATTTACTATTTCCGCTACGACAGCCGTGGAAATGTGACTCATTCCTACAATCCGAAATGCGTTCTTGATTATTCCATCGAAACCGGTCAGAGCGCCACACTGAGCGTAAGTCTTTCACCCGATGAAGGGCGGATCGAGATCACGGAATACGGCAACGGAACCACAACGCCAGCCGACCAGCCCCTCGCGAGGTACCTTCAGAATGGCACATCGGGAAATCGAATCGTTCTTCAGAGATACGAGTACACCAAACGTCAGGTGGATTCCCGAATCAGGTGGTACGTCAGTTCCTTGACACACTACACAGACGAAGCAGGAACGAATTCTGCCACGACCAGCTACGCCTATACGTTTTTCCCGAACTCGCTCCAGATTTCCCGGCGTACGACAACACTTCCCGACTCCGCCAATCGTGAGGAATGTTTCGACATCTCGGGCCGAATCACCTGGCAGAAAGACGAGTTGGGGATTATCACGTATCATGGATATGATGTGGTTTCCGGTCTGGAAATTCGGACGATTCAGGATGTGGACACAGCAAAAACGTCCGATTTCACGACTCCGGTTCCGTCGGGCTGGAGCACGGTCCCGGAAGCGGGAAAACATCTGATTTATGAGACTGAATACGATGTTCAGGGCCGCGTAACGCAAACACTTGGGCCTGCAAATGAGAGCGTAAACACCGAAAACCGGAACATTCTCACCCGATCGGCCCGCTGGACGATATACGATGACGTGAACTTCAGGATCACCAGCGCAAACGGCTTTATCCAGATCGGTGAAAACCTTGCAGAGCATATCGTTAATCCTGTGATCGTCACGATTTCCGACGTCAATGGCCGTCTGCTGGAATCGATCACCGCACGCCGGATCTCAACATCCGGCAGGCTTACCGCAGCGGATGTGTTTTTACAGACGGACTACCTGTCGTGGAGCGTGAATATTTATGCTGGCGACCAGCTCGTGGAAAAGCGTGACTACTTCACCATTCCCACGAACGGCCCGGGCGAGGAAAGCGCCCACTACAATGCCACCCGCTATCATTACGACGCTTACGGACGGCGTGACCTCATTATTTCCCCGGACGGGACGGTTACGAAAACGGTCTTTGACTGGCAGGACAATCCGACCCAAACGTGGCTGGGGACTTCGCCCGCAGACCTGACTCTTGTCGCCGAAACGCTGTACGGCGGCGAGGATGGCGGCTGCCCCACCTGCTCCGGTACGACCGCGAAACCACGCCTCACGATTCAGCACGTGGATGCCGATACCATGCGGATTACCGAGTATGGCTACGACTGGCGCGGGCGGCGGATTCACGTCCATAATGAAGAGGACGAGAATGGGCTGAGCATATACAATCTCACGACTTACGACAACCTCGACCGTACCATAAAAACGGAGCGGTATCTCTCCCTCGACCCGGTTCCCGATCGCCTTCTCGCCCGTACCGAGACATTCTACGATATGCGCGGAAACGTCTGGAAGACCGAGCAGTCCATCGTCAATCCCGCCGATGGGACGGTTCAGGGCAAACTTCTCGCCCGAAGCTGGTTCGACGCGGCCGGACGCACGATTCGCACCCAGGCTCTTGGTGAAAACCGCGCAACCGTAACGGCCTACGACTCGCTGGGGCGTGTCGTTTCAGCGGCCATTCAGCTTGACGAAGTCGTTTTTGAAAAGACCGAAACTTCGTATGACGATCTCGGTCACATCCTTCAAACCGCGTTTTCGCAGCGGCTCGCGGATGGTTTCGGCTTCCGTACCTCTTACACCGCGAACTGGTACGACCCGGCAGGACGATCTGTCGCTTCCGCGAATTATGGCGCATTAGCCTCGTTTACCCGATCCGCGACTGTCCCGGAACGTTCCGACGATACGCTCGTTACGACGACGTTCTACGACTCCGCTACCGGCGATCCACTGAAAACGCTCGACCCGGCAGGACGCGAAACCCGCACGTTTACCGACGCGCTGGGACGAACGGTCAAGACCGTTTCCAACTTCACCGACGGCACGATATCCGCCGCCAGGCCGGACTGCAATGTCACGGTTCTCTACACCTACCACCCCTCTGGCCAGGTCGAGACCATGACGGTGAAAAACCCGGTAACCGGCGATCAGATCACGCGTTACGCGTACTCCCTTGGTCGCCTTACTCATGAGTTTTACCCGGATTCCTCCTCACCGACCGACTGCGTTTCGTACACGTACAACCGGCTCGGGGAGCGCACCTCGAAGCGTGACCAGAACGGCACGGTCCACGCCTACACCTACGACAATCTCGGTCGTATGGTTGCCGACACGGTGACTCAATTCGGCGATTCCATCGACAGGACCGTTCAGAAAATCACGACTTCCTACACGCCCGACGGCAAAACCGCGTCCATCACCTCGCACGGCGCGAACGATACGATCCTGAACCAGATCTCCTACGAGTACGACGCCTGCGGTCTGCTCTCAAAGGAGTGGCAAAGCCTATTGGGAGATCCTGCAACCCTTTACACGGGATATACTTATGACACGACACAAACGGAGGGGTACTTTACGAAAAAACTCCGTCCAACCGGCTATGTATTCCCGGATGGCTGGAATTGTTTTTACGGATATGATAATACTTACGACGACCTGTTCAACCGTCCGACCCGCATCCACAGCTTGACCGTCACACAGGCGGAGTATCAATATATGGGGGTTCAGACTCCTGTCGTTACCAAATACCCTGTACCTGGTTTGACACTTGATTATACCAACGGTCTGGACCGGTTCGGACGCATTATCCGCCATTCGTGGAAAAATGCCGCGAGCCAGCCTGTCGTGGAAATTCACCACGATTACGACCGTTCCGGCAATCGCCTCAACCGTACCGACATCGCAGCTGGTGCGGCGTTTAATGAGAGCTATCAATACGACCAGCAGAACCAGTTGATCAACCTTGACCGCACAGACTGCCATGAGCGTTTCCACTATGACACGACCGGCAACAGGCTCGCCTGGCGGCACAATGACACGATACAAAACCGGACTCATAATCCCGCAAACGAAATCGTGAGTATCGATCATTCTGACGTTTGCGTCCGCACTGACGCGGCGGGGAATATGACGCGAATCCCCAATCCGAAAGCGGGGATCGTCCGTGCGGATTATTCCAGCGTCTTCTGCGTCACTCGCCGCTTCGCCGCCCCCAGACGAGTCGAACCGGAGAGTTTGAACCTGACGTACGATGCCTGGAATCGGCTGGTTCGCGTTACAAAACCAGCAGGGAATCTGGTCGCTGAATACCGCTACGATGGCCTCAACCGCCGTGTTTTGAAAACCACGTCTTGCGAAACACGCCGGTTTTACTACAACCGTAATTGGCAGTGCGTACAAGAGACGGTGGAAGACCAGCCGACCATCCACTACACCTGGGGGCTTCGCTACGTTGACGACCTAGTCTGCCGCCACACGGACACCACCCCGATCTACTCCCTTGCCGACGCGAACTGGAACGTTGTCGCCCTGACGGACGCCGCCGGTACGCCCGTCGAACGCTACACTTACACCGCCTTCGGCAAGCTCAACATCTACGATGGTGCCTTCACTCCCCGATCCGCCTCAAATTACAACTGGACCCGCACCTTCACCGGCCAGGTCCTCGACAATGAAACGGGGTTGATGCTTTATCGGAATCGCTTTTATCATCCAAAATATGGAAGGTTTCTTACTCGTGATTTGATTGGTTATAAAGGGGATATCTTAAACCAATATCGTTATGTGACTAATCTCCCAAACAAACTTCTTGATTATAAAGGACTTAAATGTATTGGTTGTACTTTATTACAATCCTGTATTATGGATTGCGAAGATTCCTGTTATCGTGAGCATATTGGAAATGGTACATGGAATCCAATTCGTTGGGCACAGTACACAGGTTGTACTGTGGGTTGTAAATCAGGATGTCGTAATGAAGATTTTACTTTTTGTAGTTATGTAAATAACTGGGATCAAAAATATAAAGAGCAATTATCATGTGCTTGCGATATTCTTGATTTAACAGACTTGGTTGTAGATTCCCTAACCTACTCTGCTCCAAGAAGTAAAGCTTTAGCAACCTTATCTGCTGTTCTATCGGCACTTGATTGTGCCTGTGATGCACTTACCGCCATTCAACATGCCTGTGCAGGTACAGATTTAAATTCGGTCCAAGCACTTGTACAGGTTGCTTCGCTGAATTGTCTAGCGGCATTTGTTGATGGCCTAAAATCCCCAGAAGATTTCTTTGTTGAGATTACGAATAAAATTAGCAATGGATTTAATATTATTTTTGATGCAATGTCTATGAAAATGGAGGCATATTTCCGGGCTCAAGGCCATGATATTATGTATCTTGAGTGCATGAAGAAATGTTTTCAATAAAAAATTGAATGTTTTTAGTTCAACAATTGAAACAAAACTAATTATTGTGGATTAATCCCTTAGTTATGTATTTAAGAACAAAGGATTGAAAGATTATATGTGTACAAACATACCCAATATGAGAACTTATCAAAACGGGTTTCAGGAATCTATGGATTATTCGCGAAAATGCTTTGTCGCAAGCCGAAGAGTCACGGCATTTTTATGGCTGGTTCTGCTTGGAACGATCCTTTTAATGGTTTTTCTTCCTGTTGATTCCTGGAATGGGGGCTGGTTTTGCCTGATATTTGGCGTTGCTTACCCGCTGGTCGGACTCGCTCAAAGTTCGCTGAATTACCGTCGCTGCCCGACCGGCTGCGATGTGTCATTTCAGGACGGGAAACTCCTCTTTGTGGAACGTTTTGATCACGACGAGAAAACGTTTGCCGGAAGCCGGAAAATTGCCGTCCGCCTTGAGAAATGCCGCTGGCGAATGGGGTATATGGAAAACCTGGTTTCCTGCCATTACCACATTCTTCCCTTTTCATCCTTTTTTCCGTGGCGGCGTGTTCCCGTTCTTGAAATCGTTTTTCAGGCCAAAGATTTGGAAGACGGGGATCCGACTCTTTTCTCCTCGGCTCCGTATTACGTTTATCCTCTTGGATTTACGGAGGTAACCCGAAAGATGTGGCAAATTTTTCTGGAAGAAAAAGGCGTGCCGCGACTTCGGGACCGCTGGCGCTGGGAGATGCCAATTCACGGGATTTTCCTTTATTTCGGATTGGTTTTCATGGGATGGTGTTTTCCTTTCGGCTCGCGATTTTTTGAGAATTTGGGCTGGGAATTTGCCCCTTTCACGTGGTTTTACCTGTTGTTCATGATCCCCGTGATGATGTTTTACTTGTCCTGTTTTGTAACGGGAAATACCGGGTGCCGCCCTCGAAAGAACATGATTGCAATAGTCACTCTGGGTCTGTGCGTGGCCCTGCTGGTTGACTTTTTCCAGTCGGGAATCGTCCAAAAAATGTTTCAGTACGTCATCTGACGAGTGGATAATAGCAACATCAAATCAGAAACAGTTGTCAGGTAACCTTCGATCAGTGATAGTCAGGGCATTCAATAAGCAGAAAGCTGAATCATGAAATTATTGGCCTGTATTTTCATAAAAAATATTGGATATATGCTATTGTATTCATACGTATATCTGTTCAAAATATGTCACCACTTCCCCACCGGGCATCGTTCCGTGCCCATCGCGAGCTTATTGGTCGCAGCGGAGGGGGAGGTGCTGACACGGCAGCCGCAGTGGAGGCAGGTGGAGTGCTGCGGGTCGTACGATTCACACGAGAGGCAGAAGGTGTTGAGGATGTGGAGTATCTCCGCCTCATTGCGAACAGGCCGTCCGGCTTTGATCCACCGGGCCAGTGCGCGAGTGTAGTGGACGGCTTTTTGAGGAAAGGACGAAGGCATAGCAGGATACTCCTGGAAAAATCTGAGTGGAAGTTTATATTTCCATGATACACCGATTTTTTAATTTTGAGAACAGGTTCGATCAATAAAAAATCCTGTTTTTTGTAAAATTTCCCATTTTTTTCTTTTGAAGGGCTTGTATTTTTTATTCGGTCTGTTAAACTGACAGATAAGGTGAAGTTTTTCACCATGGTTGGCCCAAACATATTTCAAGGTTTTTTCAGGAAGATTGCTATGCGTTGGAATATATTTGCTCTGAATGGTGAATCGAATATCTCGAAGCGGGTGAAAAACGTCTCCTATCGTTCTTTGAGAATGGAGTCTTTGGAAAAGAGGGAACTGCTGTCCGCGGCGCCGGCGGATGGTTTCAGCCTTCTTGATGGGGAGGGGAAGCTAACGGGGGCCGGCTGGCTGGTCTATACCGTGGTGGATAACGAGACATCAAACCCAGCCACTTCTGCCGTTGTGGGTAACATAACACTTGGCGGCGATGAAGGGGCTGACACTGCCCATTTTTTTGTCGAGGTGGGACAAGCATTGCCTGAAATAATTGGATCAGAAAATACACAAGTGGACAACTCTGGCATTTTGCCAGTATATCGCTTCGAAGACTATATAGACGAGGATTACAATGATTTGGTAATCTCCGTCACCTTCGAGCCTTTGACGATCGGCACAGAAGCCCCCAGCACGTGTGATACTTGTTCCTGCGCGACGGACCTGAATTTTGGCGCGAATATTAAGCAATCGAAATATCTGAGTAAGCCAGAGGATTCGGGCAGCCTGCCCATTCGGGTGGAAAGCGTCTTCCCGACGATCGGCGGAATCGCCCCGCAGCCGCAGATGATGACGGCCACGCTTCAGTATGGAAATCAGACGAAAACCGTTTACTACGATACTTCCACGTTCGATCCTTCGGACGTTTTCACCGTCGGGATGGATCTGGACACTT
>SAMEA3663299__coassemble_1101_pt1 | contig 9695 bp, 4 predicted proteins | sample SAMEA3663299__metabat2_low_PE_003 | metagenome-assembled genome bin SAMEA3663299 (sample SAMEA3663299) | pig gut metagenome | biome: pig gut; feature: pig-associated habitat; material: faeces | place: China | collected 2013 | reverse complement strand
GCGCCGGCCAAAACCACCACGGACGAATGGGAGGCGGTAATGGAGGCTGAAGGCCGAAATTACGCGCCGGTTGAAAATCTTCAGCCACGGAACCCACGCGTAATTCCGCGCTCCGCGCTCCATTACCGCCTCCCATCCACGCGTAATTCCGGTCTCCGGCCTCCATTACCGCCTCCCGTTTTCAACTCCTCACTCCTAACTCAAAAAAATCTTCCCCCCAACTAAAATGAAACCTTTCCTTTCTTTTCTATTCGTTTTGTTCCTGACCGGAACGGTCTGCGCGTACGTTTGCAATTCCGGCACCGAGGGCGGGCTGACCGTCACGATGCAGCAGCCGCCGGCGATCAGGGAACTGAATGTCCCGGTCAACGTGACGGTCACGCTCGAAAACCGGAACGACCGGGAGATCCGCGCGAAACTCGTGTTCAGTGCGCTCGACTCGGTCATTTTCCCGGAAAGTTCCGAGCCGGAAAAAAAGACGCTGACCACCGACGAAACGATCCCCGCCAACGGCACGCTCACGAAAACGGTCCGGATCGCGGCGCTCCCCGGAACGTTCACGGCCCATTACCCCGTGACGCTCAACGTCTTTTTTAACGGCACGAAGATCAACGTGGTTTACCCGGTCCAGACGCTCGTCGGGGTCGAAAAAGTCCAGCCGAAAGTCGAGACGCAGTGGATCACGGTCCCGGTGGAACCCCTGGACGGGATCCCGCTCGAGCTGAGAATTCAAACCGTGAAGGGGGAAAAACCGGCCGTTTCGTTCCGCAAAAAAGGGGACGCGCTTCAGATCCAGGTGGACGCGGATCCGGTCGCGCTTCAGGACGTGCAGCTCATCTCCCCGCAGGCGATCGAGGGCCTTTACATGAGTTACGGTTGGTACGTGAAAAAGCCGGGAAAGGTGAATATTTCGTCCAATGGCCACCAAAACTCCACGTCGTACGTCGCGTTTGACTTCGCCGACGGGAAATCGCTCCTCATGGCTTCCAGCGCGCCGTTCCTCTACGTTTTCCACGACCCGGACGAGAAGGTCTGCGGGATCTCCGGCATTTCGCCGACCACGTTCACGCTCGTTTCCGGAACGAAAGGGGGGTTCGACTGCGCGATCCGCTACCGGCCGCTGATGGAAAAGCCCGCTGCACCGGGAGCCGCAAAGAAAGCGGGAAAATTCTGCGTGGACTTTTGGAACGGGCGTTTCTCCCAGCACGAAAAATTCCTGCGCCAGTGCGCCGAAACGTACGGCCTGCGCGACGATCTGTTTTTCATCTCGCACAACTGGCAGAGGTTCCACTACGACCACCGCCTGCCGGACGTTTACCCGCCGAACCCGCTCTTCGGAACGACGCAGGAGATGAAAAACTGCCTCGCGCTCTGCCGCAAGTACGGCTGGGCGATGGGCGTGCACCTGAACGTGATCGACTACTACCCGGACGCCTCGACGTTTTCGTTTGAAAACGTGACATTCAAGGCCGACGGTCAGCCGCTGCCTGCGTACCTGAACGTTCCGCTCGACGCGCAGAGTTACCGGCTTGCGGCCCACCGCGCCGCCGGCGTGATGAAGCAGACGCTCGACGAAATGAACGCCGATGGTTTCACGCTCGATTCAATTTTCACGGACGTTTTGGGGACGGGGCCGTGGGCTGCTGCGCCGCTCTGGGACCGGAACGGACGATTCATCACGCAAAAAGAGGCGGTGGCCGGCGTGGCGAACGTCTTCGATACGATCCGGAACACGCAGGACGCCGCGTGCGGTTTCCAGACCTTCACGAACAGCGAGTCGGCGCACGATTTCCTCGTGGGTCACCTGGACGGCGGCGACTGCCAGTTCATGCGCCTGACGCGCGACTCGAGCGTTCCTTACCGCTGGTTCACGATCCGGGATTTTGAGGACGTGACGCGGATCCCGTGGTTCGATCTGGTGAACCACCAGAAAATGATCCTCCACGGCGTCGGTTACTCCCAGCGCTTCGAAGGCTCGCTCGGCCGCGAACTGCACGGGCTGGAAAGCGACGAGTACATCTCGACCGAGATCCTGACCGGGCACGCGCTGATGACCGACGGTTTTTGCCGGGACGTGAACGAGATCCTTTCCGGCTACGTCCGTGATCTGGATCTTCCGAAAGCGCTTCACCAGACCGTCCGCATGTACTGGCTCGCCCAGTGCGTCGCGCGGGAACTCGCCCGCTCGGAGATCCTCAGCGTCGAGTTCGTCGGCGGCGACATTCACCGCGTGAAAGTCGTTTGGGACTGCGGCATGACGGTTTACGTCAACCAGGGGACCGAAGACTGGGCGGTCGATGGGGTCACGCTCCCGCAGTTCGGTTTCCTGGCCCGAAATCCCAAAACCGGGACCGAATCGATGATCTACCGCCACGCCTCCGGCCGGGTCGTGGAACGTTCCACCTGGAAAGAAGGGGCGAAAACCGTCCACTACGTCAACGCGCGCCGCAAGCCGGTTTCCGGTCTGGTGCCGGTCTCGCCGAAAGCGCAGGTGGAACTGAACGCCCTGCCCGCCGAAAAGCTGAACGTCCGCGTCGATTGGGAGCACTTCCAGGACCGGCCAGTTCCCCAGGAAAAATTCCAGTTCACGTTCTGGCTCTCACGGGCGGGAACGAACGAAACGCATACGTGCGAGGACGTTTTGCTGAAGACCGTCGAGGGGGACTTCCAGACCGCGCTCGAAACCACGCTGGAAATTCCGGCGGACCGTCGCACCGGGCGTCAGGAACTCTTCGTCTCCGCGGTTCCGCTCGGGGCCGACGTGATGAACTACGATCTGCGGCTGAAAATGCTCGCGACCCCGGCGTTTTATTACCGCTACAGACTGGGCCGGCTGGAAGACGGAAAGACGTTCCAGCCTCAAATCGAGACGGACCAGCCGCTTTATGAGCGTCTTTTCCCACCCGCGGCTCCGGTCGATTTCGGGATCCTCAAGACCGACGGCGGGGGCAAGATCGTAACCGAACCGGGCAAAGAACCGGTCGTGACGCCGCTGCCGGATTGAGGAGTGAAAACGGAAGGCGGTAATGGAGGCCGTAGGCCGGAATTACGCGCCGGCCGAAACCACCACGGACGAATGGGAGGCGGTAATGGAGGCCGGAGGCCGGAATTACGCGCCGGCCGAAACTCCTCCGGCCCCGAACCTAACGCGTAATTCCGCGCTACGCGCTCCATTACCGCCTTCCATACTCGCTCAACTCCTCCCTAGCTCCTAACTTAATTATGCTCCGCACCATCTTTTTCAATTCGTTTATTTGCCTGCTCGCGCTTTCGTGTTCCGCGGCGGAATACTCCAACCCGGTTTTGATCCAGAACCGTCAGGGAATTACGGTCGATCTGGGCGTCGCGGACCCGTCCGTCATTCAGGGCGACGACGGCTGGCTCTACGCCTTCTCGACCCGGCGACTCGTTTTGAAAAGCCGCGACGGCTGCACATGGCAGATCCACTCCCGAAACATCATCCCCAAGCCAACGTGGGGAAATGAATATTACGGCCGACCGATCAACGCCGAGGTCTGGGCTCCGGACGTCCGAAAAGTTCAAGGCCGATGGATCTACTACTACTCGCTCAGCGCGTGGGGCCTGCCGTGCGGGATCGGGTACGCCGTCGCGGAAAACGTTTCCGGGCCGTACGTCGATCAGGGGAAACTCTTCAACTGCACAGAAATCGGGATCGAAAACTGCATCGACCCGCAGGTTTTCGTGGAGGAGGACGGCTCCGTGTTCATGGTCGTGGGGTCGTTCCGCGGCATTTACCTGATCGAGCTGACCCGCGACGGAACGGCGTGCCTCAACGGCGTCGAATACCAGAAAGCGCACAAAACCCTCCTCGCCGGCTACCCCGGCCCGTGGGACGGTTCCACCTACGAGGGAAGTTACATCGTGAAGAAAGGGGAGTTCTATTACTACTTCGGAAGCGTCGGAACGTGCTGCGAAAAAGAAAAATCGACCTACAAAGTTTACGTTGCCCGGGCGAAAAATATTCGCGGCCCTTACTGCGGCGTGGACGGCGTGCCGATCACGCGCTCCGGTCACGGCACGACGTACGGTAATCTGGTCGTAAAAGCCCCGAAAACCTCGCCCAAAAGCGCATCAAAAAGCGTGGCGGGGCCGGGGCATAATTCGGTTTTTGTGGACGCGAACGGCGACTGGTGGCTCTACTACCACGCCTACACGTCGCTGGACGGGTTCCGGACCCGGCATTTCTTCATGGATAAAATCGTGTGGGATGAAAACGGTTTCCCGCACGTGGAAGGCAAAACGCCCTCCTTCCAAAAGCGGCGGGAAGGGCCCAGCGTCTCTGGAAGGCGGTAAATGGAGGCCAATCGCCGGAATTACGCGCCGGGTGAGTTAAAGGACGCGTTCACGCAACTCCCCCAGTCTCGCAGCGCGAGCCGATCCCCTCAAGGAGGGGGCCTTTAAAAACGACGCTGGAAGCGTCGTCCCCGCAAGATTCTGAAACCGCCCTGCCCGGTCAATTCTCTTTAGTCGTCCCGCTGAACTCCGGCGAAAACGGGCTTTTGTGCCCGGCTTTATCGACCGCACGGACGCGGTAGTAGTACGTCGTGTGTTTGCCCAGGCCGCGGTCGGCGTAGAGGCCCATGCGGTATTCGCCACGCTCCACGTTCGTCACGAAAGTCTTTTCATCCGGCGTGAACCCCTTCTCGGTGCTTCTGTAAAGCTCGTAGTGCGAGAAATCCGACTCCATGTTCTGCCCCCACTCGAGATAAAGCAGATCGTCCGCCTCGCCCGTCGCCGCTTTCGGTTCCGAGACCAGACCGGTGTAAAGGCTTCCGATCGGGGCCGGGTCCGAGTCGTGCTCCGGCGTGACTTCGAGGGTCGGCGCTTCAAGGACCGCGCTCACCTCGCCGAGTTTCGGGGAGCCTGAGACGATCTCCGGCTGGACGCGGTAGAAGTACGCCGTGCCGGGATTCAGATTCACGTCCGTGAATTCCGGCTCCGCGACAGTCTTGACCAGGTGGAACGCGTCGGGCGCAAAGCCGGCGAACTCACCGCGGTACACTCGGTACATCGCCCCGCCAAGTTCGGGCGCCGCCGCCGGTTTCCACGTCAAACGCACGGAAACGTCGGTCGTTTCGGCCGCTTTCAGGTCCTGAACTGTCGAGGCGATTTTCTGCGCCGGGGCGAAACGGAGCGTCAGGAACCCGAACGGTTTGAGCATGAACTCGCCCGTGGGTTTCGCGTCGGGGATCGGCTGCTCCGTGACCGTGCACCGGACCGCGTTCGGGAAACGGATCACCGCGCCCTGGCCGGTCGTTTCGTGGAAGCGGGCGATGAAGCCGCCGTCGGGGTTTTCCGCCCGTTTGAGCGTCAGGAGCGTCACGTTGGCCGGGAGAGCGGAAAAGTCCGCCGGGAGTGCGGGCGCGTTTCCGGAAGAAGCCGTTCCTCCTGCGGCAATTTGCCAGACCAGCGGCGTGGTGAAACGCTCGGCAAGACGCGGGATCTGCGCCTCGGCGAAAGTCCCCCGGTGCGACGTCAGGACGTAACGGAAGCGGGGATTCACGTACGAACCGCCCGTTTTGTGCATCTGGAGCCAGTCCGTGAAAATGTACGAGTACAAGTGCGTCGTTTCGAGCGGTTTCCCAAAGTCCGTTTTATCCGGCGCGATCCGGCCGAACTCGACCAGGTGACTGTCGAGTTGGATCAGCTCCACGCCAAAATCGGCGTTTTGGACCCCGGCAAAATCCCGCGCCGCGAGGTAAACGTCCGTCCCGTGGCCGGTCACGTCTTTTTTCGGCTCCGCCATCACGCCATTGAGTTCCACGTGAAACTTTCCGTCCGGCACGTCAAACGGGAAGGCGTAGTAGCCGTAGCGGTAGTAGCGGTTTTTGTTGATCAGGTCCCGCACGTGATTCATCTGATTGTCGAGCGATATCCACTTTTCATCGTTCGGGAGAAAAACCGTCTGCGTGATCGCGGCCTGCGAGTGCGGCTCGTCCATCTTTGCAGTAACCGTCACGCCGAATTCGTCGCTGGAAACCGTAAATGCTGCGCGCTCGGGCGAGACGAAAGTCCTGTGATTGTCCTGCGTGTACACGAACTGGTTCGCGCGGTACGGCGCATTGGGGTCGATCAGCTCACGATTCAATTCTTTATCGAAAATCGACGCGATGGAGCCGTCGGCGGCGAATTTCACGCGGTAAAACCGGTTTTCGATCGTGGGTGGAAGGGTCGGGTCTGACGACGCTGGAAGCGTCGTCCCCGTTTCTTGACCGGCGGGGACGCCGGCCCTCCGGATCATCGTCACGCTCATCGGCGCGAGTTTCGGTGTGCGGAAACGGACTTTCTGCCCATCCGGAAGCGAAACCTCCAAAATCTCCGACCTCTCAAACGTGGACGGGTTGAAAACTACCACCGCGCCCTTCGGGGCGTTCATCGTTTGAGCGAGTGCGGTCAGTGCGCGCTGCGATTCGTCCGCGGCCGTTTTTTCCGCTTTATCGACCCAGTCGCGGTGCTGGAGCCACGTCTCGTACACGCGGCGGCCCTGGTAGCCACTCACTCCGTAGGAGTGCTCGTCGTTCCAGATCAGCTGGTCCCATGCCCGGCGGAATTCCACGGACGGGTACGCAAAGCCCGGGACGTTCATCGCCGCCAGCGACGCCAGTTTTTCGGCCGTTGGAAGCGCACGGTCCGCACGGAATTTCTGCGCCAGGATCTCTGGAGCGCAAATCGTGTGCTGGGCCCAGGCGCACGTCATGTCGCCGCGCAAAACCGGGATCTGGGCGTCGAACCGCTCGCGCAAGAGGTTAAACGGCTCCGAAAGATTTCCCGTCGTGCGCAGCTTCGGGTTGATCCATTTCTCGTTCCACGCGGTCGCAAGCCGCGACTGCCAGTCGCTCGGCGCCTCATCGTCCGAGTAGCCCGGGAAGACCCAGAGGTCAAACGGGTAGCGGCCCTCCAGAAGCGTAAGCTGGCGGCCCATCTTCTCGACCATCGGTTTCCAGTCGCTCGGGACCGAATGACTAAGCACGCCGAAACGCCACCCGCCTTTATCGTACTGCGTGCTGCACCAGACCAGGATCTTTTCGTCCGGGTTCACGCCCTGCCAGTAAAAAACCATCGGAAGCGGCGAATCGTACGAAACGTCAATTCGGGAGCCGCCGCCGTGCGCGTCCGGGTTCCAGTTGCCTCCCGGAACGTCCTCACGCATTTTCCAGATGGTCGAGGGCAAGGGGTTCCACTGGTTCGGGTTGAACAGAATATTGCGGATCCCCGCCTCGCAGTACGGCCCGATGATCGACCACGTGATCCCGTTATTGTCGCTCATGACCATCGTGTCGGCCTGGATCCCCCAACGGTCGGTGAGCGCCTGCTTCCCGTACGCGCTGCGGCACAGTTCCTCGAAACCATACGACTGCGTGTGATTCCCGGCGGCCGTGCAGCCGATCCCGACGCGGCCCGGCAGGACGTACTTCTGCACGTACTCACGGGCGGCCAGTTCGCCGCGGTCCTGCTCGTAGTTTCCCCAAAACCACGTTCCTTCCATCATGTAGCGGTAGCGCGACGCCTCGGGCCGATCGTTCGTCTGGTCGGCGAGTTGGGCGACTTTTTCAGCGTACTGGACGCTCATCCGGCGCTGGTGGTACTGCGAATTGTGCAGCCCAATATCGCAGTGGGTCGAGGAGATCATATAAATCGTCCACTCGCGTGGTCTGGTCCACGTCGATTCAAACGTTTTGAGCGTTTTTCCCGAGGGATCCTTCACGACCCACATGACGTCAAGCGGCTCGTAGTCCATCGGACTCGCGTCCCCCGGGCGGCGCAGCTTCGCGCAGTAGTCCTGCGTGAGAATATTCAGATCGGACTCGGCCAGGAGTTTGCCGTCGTGGAAGACCGCCAGTGTCGCTGGAGTCCCGAGCGTCTTCGCGTCCCAACCGGTCAGCATGACGCGCTGGCGGGCCTCGTAATCCACCATCGAGGTGACGTTGATCCCCGGCTCCGCCTGAACAAGCGGCGGAACGAAAAAAGTGAAGAGAAAAATGAAAACCAACAGAAAATGGAAGGATTTAGACATGAAATGACCTGCAAGGTTAAAATCATTGCGGAGTCACGAGGAACTCCACACGGTAGTTACGAAATTTCCCCTGCGGAGTGCCAGAGGAAATGATCGGCTCCGACGTTCCACACGCCGAAACGCTCAAGGCCTGGGAAGGAAGCAGATTTTCGCGGACCAGAACGTCGTGGACGGTCATCGCCTGCGACATGGACTGCTCTTTCGCGTCTTTGAAGCCGGTACTGACTTTCTGGAAAGAGCTCAAATGGCCCGTAATATTCACTTTCGCTCCGGGATAGGCCGCCGAAATCGCCTGGGCGGTCTGACGTATGAGCGTCTGGCCCTTGGGGGAGATCGCGCCGGACTCTTCAAAAAGCGTTTCTCCGGGAAGCTCGAAGCATATCTGGCCGTTCGGCTTTTGAGTTACGACAGTACCGGGAACGGTGGGAATGCGTGATTCGGCGATCGCCCGCTCGCTGTTATTGGACGCGATGGACGTTCCGCCCTCCTGCTGACGCCGAATGTCTTCGTACTTCGCGAGCTGCTGGGAAAGAAATTCGTTCTGTTTTTGTGCCGTCGCCACCTGGTCGAGGGAGTCTTTAAGCTGCTTCTGAAGTACGATCTGCTCGGCTTTCAGGGTCTGGATCTGCTGTTGGCTGCTCGCGATGGCGTGAACCTGTACACGGTTGGAATTTTCAAGCTCTTCATAACGGTTTTTCCATGCGTCACGTTCATTCTGAATGGCTACACGCTGGTTCTGAAGGTCGGAAATCTGGCCCTGGAGCGTCAAATTATTCGTACTGCTGCAACCGGCATTAAGACATAAAACCACCCCAAGCCCGAGCAGGCACATCCATCCGAATGAATTTTGGCCGAAAATAAAACCGTAATTTAAATTGCGCATGAAAATCCCCATCATCAAAATAAATTTCTGTAGGATTTATACCATAATCGGGTAATCCGCGCAATATCATTTTGGGTCAAAACAAACGTTTTTCCTTTTTTTCCTCAAGTTTTCTTAAATCAGACTTTTCGTCCATCTCCTGAGGGTTTCGGTGTTTGCGTTCCCGGTTCAGGAGGCGGAAGCTGTGCGGGAATCTCACGCGGCGGCTGATACTGAATGGAAGGCTGCTGTGTCGGCTGCTGCACTGGTGAATTGGTTGGGGCTGGACTCGTAGTAGTTTGAGCCGGCCGACTCGCAGAATGACGGCGTGGACGAACTTCAACATAACGCGGCTGGCTGGCCTGAATCGCCCCTGGATTCTGATTTACAGCCTGCTCTGTGGGAACCTTCACTACAGGCGAAGCCGTTTCCTCCATTTGCGGCTTGGAACTTTGCGTCTCCCACGGATTTTCATATCTGCCCGACTCCTGCCGGGTCATAATCATGGGAGATTCTCCCACCATACCAGAATCGTAGGTTTCCGCAGGGTTGGAAGTACTCGAACGCCAGGCTGAAGTGGGAGCTTCCGGCTCCTGAGGAGTTTCGGGCGACTCTTTGGGCTGGTAAGGATCGTTCGGAGTTTCCGTCTGAGCCGGCGTCTCCTGCGAAGGCGTGGCCTCGTAAGGGTCTGACGGCTGCGGCGTTGTCGGGGCCTCGTAAGGATCTGACGGCTGCGGCGTTGTCGTGGCCTCGTAAGGGTCTGACGGCTGCGGCGTTGTCGGGGCCTCGTAAGGATCT
>SAMEA3663299__coassemble_959_pt1 | contig 10949 bp, 6 predicted proteins | sample SAMEA3663299__metabat2_low_PE_003 | metagenome-assembled genome bin SAMEA3663299 (sample SAMEA3663299) | pig gut metagenome | biome: pig gut; feature: pig-associated habitat; material: faeces | place: China | collected 2013 | reverse complement strand
ATAGATGTGCACCACACATAAATCTCGCGGCCAGATTGATGGCCTTTTTGAAGTCGCCGCCACAAACCTGATGCTGGAGGAACCGGATGCCGGTCAGACCTTCGTCTTCAGGAAGGTCCGAGTTCGTGGTGTAGATGTACAACACCCAGCAACCGTCGCAGAATTTCAGGTTCCCGGAATGCTCTTCGTCGCCGGGAGCTTTACCCGGGCGTTGGAACCAGTACCTGCCGTCTGGCGTCTGCTTCAGGAACCGCCATCCGTAACGCTCAAGCAGTTGCCGCCAGTCTGCCAGCGTGAACAGACTTGTGTAGCGAGTGTAGGGGTCGCAGACCGTCCAGCCAGTATGGTCAAAAGTGTCGCGGGGACGCCAGTCCGTCTTTTCGGTGCGTGGAATAGGCGGCGGAAAATGCGAAAATGAGCGGGAAACGCGATAAAGCGTATGGACTTCCTTGTCTGCCAGCACCGGCAGATTCGTCAGATCGCCCCGCATCGGGGTGTACCCCGGCGTAGGAGCAATCACCAAGAACCCGCCCATCGCCCGGGTCTCGATCAACGTCTGTCGTTTCTTCGGGTTCTCTGGGTTGCCGTGCTTGTCCAGCTTGCCTTCAATGCCGGGCCGTTCCGCCAGCTTCTCGTTTCGTTTTTCGAGGGTCGTGCGGAAAATCACGTGGAACCCATGCGGCGTTTTCTCGATATACACACGGTCCAGTAAGTCCGGTGCTTCTTGGCTCATTTTCCGGAGCCAGGCGCCGAAGGTATCCTTCGAGTCAGCATCGAAGTCCAGCGCGACCGCAAAATTGCAACACAAGAGCCCGAAATTGAACTCGACCGGTACACCTTGAAGCCCGAGCCGTGTGCAAAACTCCTCCGGCGTCGTGCTGTCCAGAGCGGCGACAGCTTCCGGGCCTTCCGCCCATGCCATCCACTCCTCCTTATACTTGGCCCACTCCTCGATGGAGTTCAGGTCAGACCACAGTCCAAGCGGTCTCTTCTCGCCCGGCTTGAGCGGGACGATCGGCACCCCAGCTTCAATCAGTTTCTTCCAATATTCATTATTCATTGTCAACACCTCGCACATCGTAAATTTTAGTATACTCTTTCTCGCCAGTTTCGTTCTTTTCGAGGACGACCCTGACTTTCACGGTCCGCCCGACTAGATCACGCGGAACACCGCATGGTCCAGTCTCGGCGATGATTGCGGCCAAGACGCAATGTTCGTTCTTGAAGAGCGCTTCTCTGCGTAGGTCCGCGTACTGGAGCAGTTCGTACTCATTGTTTCCGATGATGTACCAGACCGCTCTGTCTTTAATTCCGGCGTATTTGATTTCGAACTCATACTCCCCCGCCGGAGGTTTCGGGAGTCGTTCGTGCGTTTGGCTATTTGCCATTTTCCACCTCGTTAGTAGTTAGGAGGCGCGAAACTTCTTCGTCAGTCAGTTTCTCGCCCCAGTACTCGTAATAGTCCTGCTCAATCGAGAAGCGGCAGGGCTTGCCATCAATAATAATTGGATTCTGGTTTACCATCGCATCCGGAATGACCTCGTTCGTGACTCGCCAGAAGTCCTTTTTGTGTATCTGAATCAAAAGGGCGTCATGGATCTGCATGACCAATTTGAAGTCCAGTGTCGGGTCTTGACGCCGCGCTTCAAGCAGGTTGAAAATTGCCCGGTTGACCAGATCTGCCACCGTTCCCTGAATTGGCGCGTTCGCGAACTGCCGCCGCATACGCGCCAGCTCCTCGTTCGATTCATATCCAGTATACTGGAATCTCCGTTTTCGTCCAAATAGAGTTTCGACCCACCCGGGATATTTGACGCGATTCTTGCTGGATTCAAGGTAAGCCTTCAGGACGCGGTACTGGTCAAAGAAGGCATCCATCGTCGCCTGTACTTCGTCTTCCGTCACGTCAGTTCCTTCGAGCTGAAGCTGGAAAGCGATTGACTTCGCGCCACGGCCATATAACAAACCGAACACGACCGCCTTTGCCGCGCTCCGGTAATGCGCTTTACCAATCGCCTTTAAGCCTTTCTTCGTGCGCGGATGGCCCTGCATATCGATCTGGAACGCTTTGATAGCCATTTCCGAGTGCATATCCCTGTACATTGGATTGCTTTCTTCGAGAGCGTTCCGGTGGACGTGTTCAATCAGAAGCGGGTCGCCGGAGGCGTAGGCGACGGCACTGAGTTCTGCACCGGTATAGTCTGCCTCAATAAGTAGATAATCTGGATCGCCATGATAAACTGACCGCACTGGACCCGGGTACAGTTCTTCTCCGGGGAGTTCCAGTGTGATTCCCTCTCCGTTCGGAAGGGTGATGGTCTTGAATTTATCCAAGTAGCGGCCTTTACCCTCGAAACCGAGAATCGTCTGAAGCTCTTCTTCCGCGTTTTTGCCAATATTTTGCATATTTGGCGCAGATGAACTCAATCTTCCCGTCACGGTCAGAGAGCGCAGTCGCGTGTGAATCTTGCCGTCTTCCCGGAGGTGCTGATAATGACCACCACGGAACGTTTCAACAATATTGCCCTCTTCGTCCAAGCCTAGTTCGATGTTACTCAGAATCGTCCTCAGAATACTCCCTAGCTTACATACATCGCGTAGTAACTGCAAGCCGAAGGCCACATAACTCTCAACTCCTTGCTTCTCTACAACATCCTCGTAGAGTTTTTGCAGGACCTTTTTATCGGTTGATGTAGACGGGGCATTGGTCTTCAGATAAAGCGGCAGTGCTTTCACATGAATGTGGTCTTCACGAGCCCGATTCCAGTCTGCTTGCTGATGTGCCATCGGAAGATTCTGTTCCTGAAGAAGTTCGCGGCAGAGAGCTTCCCAGTCATCGCCGGTATTCGTGGCGTAGACAGGCATAAGATTGAACGACCTTGTGGAATCGGGCATCACCGGGACGCGATGACCTTCAGCGTCCGGTTTCGCTCCGAAGACGCTCCCGAAGAGCAACGCGGCTTTCTGCCGGGACGAGTTCGGATTAAAATCCGGCCACGCTATCATTCGCCGCAAATCATCAAGCAGAACGCTGTATGCGCGTATATACGCCTTGCATCGGCTCCGGTAGCGGTCCACGTCCATCGTCAAACCCGTCATTTCCATTTCCAGCAGACCGAGCGAAGCACGATGCGCTTCCCAGTACGGGCGCCACGAGCTACCACTATAGGCTGCCCCCCAGACCCACGAACTGTCGTCGAGCAGTGCTGGTTTTGTGTCCGTTCCAAGCATAAACAATTCTGCAAGCCGCCGTGTCGCGTCAGCATCCATCGCTGCGTATGGGTGAAGAATATTGTCCGGGACTTCGCCAAAGCCGAAAATCTTCTGCTTATGTTTCTTTTCCCATTTGGCATTAAAGGCTTTCAGATCCTTGTCCCACGCTTTCATACCAAGCAGATGAACTGCAAGACTCTTGAGGCCGTAGTTTTCTTTGACGACTTCTTCTTCAGCCTCGCTGTCTTCGTCACCAGCGACAACGATGCCACTGGCCTTCGTCCGTCCGATGTCTTCCTTACAGGCGTGAGCCATTAAAGATGTGTCCCAGCCGCCTTCAACTCGGGCGTACTTTAGTTCCCGTGACGGCGCGTAAGAGTCCGTGATTCCATCGATCCCCAAAGCGATCAACCACGGCAAGTCAGCCCGTAAGAAGTGCCCACCAACACGTGGACGCCAATCGTCGTGGGCCGTGAGTAGGCGTTTTAGTTCGTGAATCATCGCGTTCCGCTCTGATTCGCTAAGTCCTCCAGCTTCCCTGAGCGCGAAGCTGTCGAAAATCACGACGGCAGCTTCGCCAGGAGTGGAAGAGAATTGTAACGTGAGAAGGGATGCGCCCGTCTGGCCCGGGTAGTCACCTTTCCATTCCATATCGACCGCAATAATTCTTCTCTTCGGCTCCGTCCTTGCCAGATTGATAACGCGATTAACTTCGTCACGAAGTGCTGTTGCTGTTGTTATAAAAATGTGTGCCATGCACTTTTCCTTTATTTTAACTTACTCTAGTGTCACCTGCTTCTTTTGAATTTCTGATACTATGCCAGAAATTCAAGTTATATCCAAATCACCAATCAGGATCGACGGGACTATTTTGGCGGAACTCGTTCAAAACCCTTACCGCGTCAGCGGCAAGCCGGAGAGCAAGAGCCTCAACCGATTCCCCATCTTTGAGGCGGTCCCCCCAGCGTATTGCGTCAAGCCGCGCAAGCGTGGTCCTGATACGCGGAAGTAAACAATCCAATGATGTGAACCGGTCGGTAGATTCTGTCTGAACCAGAACCGCATTGAGTTCCTGCATGATCTGAGTGATGTTTTTGGTGTCCATATATAATATTGTCTCCTTTTCGCAGGGGAGCGACTCTGGGAGCCGCCCCCTGTTTGGATTACCGGTAGTGTACTAATTTCCGGATTCTTGTCAAGTTTTTAGACAACCCCGTTAAAAAGGCCACTCCGAGGGAGCGTTGATCCCAGACTCTTCCGGTTCTTCCTCTTCGGTGTACGGGCGCGGTTTTCGAAACGAAACGAAATCGTTCTTGATGACGACATCCGCGATGAAGCGTTTGCCGTACATTTTCCAGGGTTTGTCGGTCCCGCAAGCCTGAACGATGGAATTCAGATTTTCCAAAGCCCAGTCAAACTTCTTGAGGAAGTAAACTGAAATGGAATCGGTCGGGAGATCTGTTCTTCGCCCGGACTTTGGATCCGGGAGAACCGCCACGCGGAGAACCCAATATTCATTCCCGCTGGTCGAGCTTTTTCCTTCCCGACACTCTTCCACCTGAAACCAGTTCTTGCCTTCTTTGACGTTTAGATTTTGCATAATACAACTCCTAATATTATTGATAGTAATTTCGCCGCCGTCCACAATGACGTCGGCAACGATTTCCTTCCCGACGAGCGCGTCCACCGTGGCTGCGCCCGTGACCCGCATGATTTGGCGGAGAGGGAAGTTGAATTTTTCGCGATTGACGACACCGAAGCACGGAGGAAGCCTTGCGTTTTTGGCCCCGCTGACGGTTGTGACCCAAATTTTAACCGATTCTTCCAAATCTTCAAAAATTGGGATCTCAACGGCGGTGATCCGGAGCCTCTCGTGATTTTTCATAATTCTACTCCTGTTTCTGATTGTGTGCAAATTTTGGAAAGCAGTTGCCGCGCCGACCAGATGAAAATCGCTTCGTCTTTGTCCCCGGCGAACCATAGGGGGTTCATTCCGTCAAGGCCGTGATCCAGGTCGCATTTTGGGCAGAACGTGACCCATTCCCCGGCATCGGTTTCCGCAACAACCGGTAACGAGTCGCACCGGGCGCACGGACATCGGGAAAGGCTGTCAGCCGCATTAATATAATAATGTCTTTTTTCCATTGTCTAATCTCCTGATTGGATGATTTTGTATTTTACATCTGGCGGAAGTTCTGGACAAATCGCAGATCCTTTTCAAAAACCGAGCACGCACGAATTTATCATTGTTCTAAAACGTGTCAAGTGTTTTTTGGCTTTTTCTGAAAAAATTTTTTCCAGGGCTTCCGCGATTTCACTGAACTTTCTGAATTTTATCATCCGGCCCAAAAAGCTCCAAATCGGAAGTTTGGACCCTTCTTCCAGTGAAAACACCATCAATTAAGCATAAGACTCAAAAAGCTCCAAATAGACATGCGAGCTCGTGAGAAATGGGTATATATCGTAAAATAAAGGATAAAACGCATCAAGATTGCCCATCTTAACAGAGTGCTCCAAGAAAAAAAATAAAAAAATTTTCAAAATCTTCATAAAAATAGCGGCAAATTGTCAAGAAACACGCCATCTCGGTTTCGTGAGAAAATTTTCACGGAGATTTTCATGCCCCCACTTGCGCGTTTGCCAGATTTTGCTATAATACTCATACTGCGGTATTATACAATTTTTTATTGAAGAAAAAATTCCCCGATTTGAGGCAAAAATTAAAAATTTTTCAGGGGATTGACGGCAGTGCTTTCCCAGTTCACCGGGCAAGACCGTCTGACCAAAGAGGCCCTGAAAAAAACGCTCTGATAATTGGTGCATTTTTCTGACAAACGCACCGCTTTTTCCTTCTCAAAATTTCAAGAAAAATCTCACCTCCCCCTTGTAACGAAGAACCCAGCTGATAGAATAAAAGTTTAACCGTTTGTTTTGCCAGGATTGCGAATCGTGAAGGAGATGTTTTGGCGCGGCTGATTGATTTAACGACTTATCCGGTGAAGGATGTTCTGCCCCTGTTGCTCGTCGATAAAACGACGAGGAGGAACATTGTGGATAGTCAGAGGGATCCCTACGTCGCGCCGACCGACATTCAGCCCCGCACCGCGAAGGCGCTCGACCAGCAGAACGAGCGGACGCGGAAAAACGCCGAGGTCTTCACGCCTTCGTGGATCTGCTGTCAGATGAATAATTTCCTCGACGAGGAGTGGTTCGGTGGCTCGTGCCCGTTCGGGACGCTTGAGGGGGAAAAGTGGACGCCCAGCGTGGGAAAAATCCCGTTCAAAACGCCGAAGGGCTGGCAGAAGTACATCTGGTCCCCGCGTCTTGAGATCACCTGCGGCGAGGCGCCGTTCCTCGTCTCACGCTATGACGCGGCCACGGGCCGGATCATTCCCGTTCGGGAGCGTATCGGGCTGTTGGACCGCAAGCTGCGTGTGGTGGGCGAGTATGCCGAAACCGAGGCGGAATGGCTCAAGTGGGCGAAAGCCGCGTTCCGGAGCGTTTACGGGTATGAGTTCCAGGGGGACAGTCTGTTGATCGCCCGGATCAATCTTCTTTGTACGTTCGTCGATTACCTCGCCGACCGCTGGAACCGTTTCGCCACGCCGAAGGAGCTGCGGGAGATCGCGGGGATCATCGGCTGGAACCTCTGGCAGATGGACGGGCGGAATAACTCCGTGCCGTTTGCGGTCGATGAGAAAAAGAAAAAAGCCAAAGCCATCGCGGGGCAGTATGACCTCGACTGGAAGACTTTTGGTGAGACAGACGATGAGCCTGAGTGGGTGCGGGACCCGCTTCTGGCTCAGATCTATAACTGGAAAGCGCGAAAGGCCAAGAAAACCATTTTCAAACACATTTCCATTCCGGGAGAAAGTACGATGAAATTCGATTTTGTGATTGGGAATCCGCCGTATCAGGACGAGACGCAGTCTAAAGGAGATAGAGCAAATCCCTTGTATCATATATTTATGGATGCTGTAGAAGATATTACTGATGTTTCAGTACTTATTACCCCGGCAAGATTTTTATTTAATGCCGGGCAAACCCCGAAAGAGTGGAACAGGAAAATGCTCAATGATGAACATTTTAAAGTTTTAATGTATGAACCGCTATCGGCGAGGATTTTCCCCGGTACAGATATAAAAGGTGGCGTAGCAATCACAATTCGTAACAAAAAAGCCTCATACGGTCCGATAGGTACTTTTACAAGTTTCCCTGAATTGAATAGTATCCTAAAGAAAGTAATGGCGATCCATGGTGGAAAAAAATGTTTAGATTCCATTATATCAATGCGTGGTTTATATAGATTTTCTGAGTCTTTTTATGAAGATTACCCCGATGCGAAAACAGTTGTGGGAAGTGGTACAGGGAATATGGTTGTTTCAAATATCTTTGATAAACTGCCCGATGTTTTTTTTACTGAAAAGCCAAAAGACAACAAAAAATATGTAAAGTTAATTGGTCGCTCTAAAAATCAGCGAACAGAAAGATTCCTGAAAAAGAGTTATCTTATCCCCAACGAATACATTGATACCTACAATGTACTTTTACCCGAGGCAAATGGGAGTGGTGCAATCGGTGAAGTATTAAGCACGCCGCTTGTCGGCACGCCGCTTGTCGGCACGCCGCTTGTCGGCTCGACCGATACATTCATTAGTATCGGCAAATTTGACAATGAAACTGAAGTAAATAACTGTTTTAAGTATGTTAAATCTAAATTTGCAAGGACAATGCTGGGTGTGCTGAAAGTAACACAGCACAACCCAGCAAACACTTGGAAATACGTTCCACTTCAGGACTTCACCCCTGATTCTGACATTGACTGGTCTGTATCGGTTCCGGAGATCGATCAGCAGCTTTACCGGAAATACGGCCTCTCGGAAGAAGAGATCCAGTTCATCGAAACGAACGTGAAGGAGATGGAATAATGCCAAAGATCTGTATTCAGACGACGTGCCGCGCCAATCCGAAGATCTACGCCTATTCCACGCCTGAGATCCAGCGTCACAATGGCTGGCTGAAAATCGGGTACACGGAACAGGACGTTCGTGTCCGAATCGCTCAGCAGACCCAAACGGCGGACGTGATAGCGAAGCTGGAATGGGATGGGGACGCGATTTACAAGGGATCCGAAGAAACTTTCATGGATAAAGATTTCCATGCCTACCTGCGCAAATTGGATGTTCCTTGGAAAAGGGACACGGAATGGTTTCAAATTTCCAGGGATGATTCTTATCAGGATTTCGAGGATTTTCGTGTCAATCGTGGGTTAGTGGGATCGGATGCGGTGGTTCCCTATACCCTACGTACAGAACAAGCCGCGGCGGTACTTCAGACGATGGCCTATCGGGAGCAGCACCCGGAAGGGGCTGAGTTCCTATGGAACGCCAAGCCACGGTTTGGGAAAACGCTGGCCGTCTATGATTTCATCCAGAGGATCGGCGCGGAGATGGTTCTCATCGTGACGAATCGGCCCGCCATTGCCAACTCGTGGTACGAGGATTACGAGAAGTTCGTTGGCACACAGACTGGCTGGCGGTTCGTCAGCGAAACGGATTCTCTGAAATGGAAACCTCTGGTGAGGACTCGTTCGGAGTTTTTGGATGAGTGGGCGGGTGATGAGAGTTTGAAAATCATCGAGTTCGTCAGCCTTCAGGACCTGAAAGGATCCAGGTTCTTCGGTGGTGATTATGACAAACTGGAAGAGATCGCTCACCTGATATGGGATGTGTTGGTCGTCGATGAGACCCACGAAGGCGTCGATACCTACAGGACCGACGCGGCGTTCGATCAAATTCAGCGGCGGTTTACGCTCCATCTTTCCGGCACGCCGTTCAAGGCTCTGGCAAACGATAAATTCCCGCAGGAAGCGATCTTTAACTGGACGTACCAGGACGAGCAGACGGCCCGTCGTAATTGGGACCCGGAGCGTGGGACCAACCCTTATGAGGTAATGCCAAGGCTGAATCTGTTCACTTACCAGATGTCGGAAATCATTCGGGATCGGGTAGAACAGGGAATCGAACTTGACGGGGAAACCGAGGATTTTGCGTTTGACCTGAATGAATTTTTCCGGGCCGAGAATGGCCGATTCGTTCACGACAAAGAGGTCGATAGGTTTCTCGATACGTTGACCACGGGGTTGAAATATCCGTTCTCCACGCCGGAACTTCGGAAAGAATTGCGGCACACGTTCTGGCTCCTTGATCGGGTCGAAAGTGCCCGTCTTCTGGCTGGGAAGCTGCAAAAGCACCCGGTTTTCAAGGATTATGAGATCGTGCTTGCGGCGGGTGATGGAAAGCTGGACGATGAGTCCGAAACCGGTAAAGCATTCAATCGGGTCAAAAGGGCGATCGAAGAAAACGACAAGACGATCACGCTTTCGGTGGGCCAGCTCACGACCGGCGTGACGATCCCGGAGTGGACCGGGGTGTTGATCCTGAGCAATATGGCAAGCCCCGCGCTGTATATGCAGGCCGCTTTCCGCGCCCAGAATCCGTGTCTTTTCCAGGAGGGCAATGAATTTTTGCGGAAAGAAAACGCTTATGTCTTCGATTTCGACCCGGCCCGAACACTGACCATCTACGAACGATTCGCAAACGGCCTCGCACCCGGCGGCGGAGGCGATTCGGAAGCCTGCGGCAGAAACGTGCGTGAACTGCTGAACTTCTTCCCGGTCATCGGCGAGGACGAAAACGGCGAAATGATCGAACTGGACGCGGAGAAGGTGCTCACCATCCCGCGCAAGATCCGGTCGAAAGAGGTCGTTCGCTGCGGGTTTATGTGTGACTTCCTTTTCCAGAACATTCACAATATCTTCCACGCTCCGGCGCAGGTGCTGGAGATCCTCGAAACCTTTACGCCGTGCAAGGAACCCCAACGCCCCCTGAATGTAACTCCGGAAACCGGTCGGGACCTCTCCCTTAATGAAAGAGGTGACGTGGAACTGGATAATGAGTGGGTCATTGGGCGTTCCACCGAGCTTTTTGGTGAGAAGATCGTCAGCATTACTCCTACCGTTGAAGATGAAATTGAAAAGGCTCTGGCCGATGCAGATCTTGAAGACAAAAAAGTATCGACCAGGATCAAGGAAACACTCGTTCAAACCGTGGTTCAGCCTTTGATCGAAGAGGCGAGGAATCAACTCGGTGACCAGATGACGAAAGGTGACCAGAGGGAGATCGAGGCGAAACTGAAAAAGAAAATGGAGGAAGTCGCCGAAAAAACGGTCCTTAACACGAAAATCTCTCAAGGGACGCCCACGCCTGAAAACCTGCATGAGGCTTTGAGCAGTCAAAAGGAAGACTTGCTCGAAGCTTCCGCGCAGTTGATCACTCAAACCGTTGAAACCAATCAGCGTGAACGTGAAAAGCGGAATTCTGTGGACAGTGTGCGCGATCACCTGCGTGGCTTCGCCCGAACGATCCCGTCGTTCCTGATGGCTTACGGCGACGATTCCGTGACGCTCGAAACCTTCGATCAAATCATTCCCGAGGACGTTTTTCTGGAGGTCACGAGTATTACGCTCGATCAGTTCCGCTTCCTCCGTGACGGTGGCGACTATACCGACCAGAAAACCGGGGAGACAGAACATTTCGAGGGGCATTTGTTCGATGAGATCGTTTTTAATGATTCCGTGAATGAATTTCTGCGTCTCCGCGAACAGTTGGCGAACTACTTCGACGAGAAAAGCGAAGGCGATATTTTCGACTACATTCCGCCGCAGAAGACGAACC
>SAMEA3663299__coassemble_891_pt1 | contig 11748 bp, 11 predicted proteins | sample SAMEA3663299__metabat2_low_PE_003 | metagenome-assembled genome bin SAMEA3663299 (sample SAMEA3663299) | pig gut metagenome | biome: pig gut; feature: pig-associated habitat; material: faeces | place: China | collected 2013 | reverse complement strand
ACTTGTGACCCCCAGCTTGTCGAGCTGGTGCTCTAACCAACTGAGCTAGCCGCTCAAACTTAAAAAGTTCGGCTCCTGAAATTTCAGGAAAATCATTAATGAGCGACACGAGACTTGAACTTGTGACCCCCAGCTTGTCGAGCTGGTGCTCTAACCAACTGAGCTAGCCGCTCAAACTTAAAAAGTTCGGCTCCTGAAATTTCAGGAAAATCATTAATGAGCGACACGAGACTTGAACTTGTGACCCCCAGCTTGTCGAGCTGGTGCTCTAACCAACTGAGCTAGCCGCTCCCATAAATGATAACTGAATTATATAGGAATCTGATTTTCTGTCAAGGGGGGGGAGAAAAATTTAGGGATCAGATGCCATTTTCAGGCGAAACCTCGGATGCCAGGTGAAAAGAATTTGTCATTCTGTGTCTGCTTTTCCCCTTTACCGGATTCCTTTCTTCGTTTCTATTTGACCGTTTTTTCCAAAATTTCTCTTTTTTTTCTCTTAATGGGCTTGCAAAATAAAAAAAAAGATTTATACTCAAGGGTTGGGACGTTATATTTTCCAAACACCCATCAGAATTCAAAGACTGTTTCATTATCGGATCTGAGAAGGAGACAAAAATTATGCCTTTGTTTGAAATTGAAACCAGAGCGCACATCGTTATCGCAAATGCGGAAGATGAAGCGCAAGCCCGTAAGGTTCTCGCGGAATATTACCCGACGGAAGAGGCCATTCGTATTTCGAAACGCCCGAGGAACCTGTGGGTCATCTCCAAGGCCGCTCTGGGAATCTCTCCGGAAGGAATTGATCCGTGTAATATCGCACGGGAATGTCTTGCGAAAGCCTCCGGGGACAAAGTGCATGCCATTCGTCTCTATATGCAGGAAACCGGTACCGACCTGGAACGCGCCAAAAAGACTATCGAATCCAACATGATGATCGGCTGGTGAGTTCAGCTGATTTTTTGAGAAAAAACCGTCCTGAAAAGGAAACGTCGTTCCTTCAGGGCGGTTTTTATGTCGTTATGCGCTTTTATTGATTCTCAAACGGGTTGAGCGGCTTGCTTTCCATCATTTCCAGCCGCTTTTTCAAACTCTTGAAGGATGGGTCCTCCGCCAGGCCCGGCTCTTTTGCAAGGCCAGCGTTCAGATGCTTTTGAGCTTCTTTCACGTTATTCAGATTCAGGTACGCCCAGCAGCGAAAACTCTCCAGATACGGATCTCCGCCCACGAGAAAATCAATGCGATCCAGACAAATTAACGCGTTCTGGAACTCCTTGCGATTGAGAAAATAGTCGAGTGAGAGAAAATCCGCCCACACTTCTTTCTCAAAACGCTTTCGTACATCCGCCAGCACAAACACATAAACGCTCGGGTCGGGGTGACTTTGCGCAATTTTGAGACGCCAAAACTGGAACGTTTTCAGCCTTTGCAGTTCCTCGGGAAGCTGGTCGTACAAATCGAGGGAACGCTGAATATTTTTGGCCTCATACGCTTTGGTCAACTCACTGATCAACTCGGTATTTTCTCGAATCAGAATCTGCATTTGACCGGTCAGAGTCATACCGAAATCTTTCACACCCTCAAAATAAAGTTCAGGAGCCAGTGTACGACGGAGTGATTCGGAATACGTCTCTCCAAAATGGTAGAGGTAAAAATCCTCGATCTGAACGAGATTAAGCCCCCGGCGCGCGAGGTAAAGGTCGTGGTAGTCCAGCCCTCCATCCGCATCAATGAGGCGGAACGTTGCAACGAAAGTCTGGTCGTTGAGTTTTCTCAGACGCAGAAAGTGGTAAGATCCCCCCGCTTTGACTTTCTGCGCGATGCTCTGGACAAGGGAGTCACTGCCGGAAAAAAGCTGGATCAGGTAGCGGCGGTCAAAGCGCCCCCGGTCTTTTTCAGGGATCCCGACCAGAACGCGGTCGGTCAGGGAACTCCAGTTCACCGCGCGTACAAGCGGTTCCGGATCGCCAGCCTTCAGCGATTTTTCAATCGTCTGTGAAAATTCAATCGCCTGCTCGTCCGTGATCAGATTCGGCTCTTGCCCCTCCTCCGTCTTGTGGCAGCCGACGAGGCAAAGGAGTGGAAACAGTAAAAAGAATATGTGGAGTTTCATAGGCTCAGGAATCTGAAAGGAGGATCTCAGTGGGTCAATTTATTTAATTTTACAGGACTTTGAAAGAAAAGTCAAGGCCAGGGAAAAGAAGATTCATGAGGCCAAAATAAAAAGGTTTTCAAAGAGGGAAAAGCCCCTCTTCAAAAACCTGAATAAATGGTTCCGGTTAAGGTTTCGCTAAAAAATCATCTTCCGAACATTTGGGTGAAGAATCCGCCGATTCGTCCGACTCCAACGCGGGAGTAACCACCAAGCATATTGGCACGGTGTCCGCTGCTGTTGATCCAGGCGTTGTTCGCAGCATTTCCGCTGTAGGAACCCATATAAATATTTTCCGCACTCGCGCTGGCGCCAAGCTGACGCGCACGGCTCGAGAAAGTTCCTTTTCCGCTTACCGGGGAATTGTGCGAGAAGAAACCGAAACGCTGCATATCACTGCTGTGCCCACGGGAAACGAGGACCAGAAGCAGGTCGATCAGCAAAGGACGCAGGCCGCTGCGCATCCGGAACTGGTTCAGGCCAAGGATCGCGCGGAATTCTTCTTCATCCACCGCAGGAGCAAGCTCCTGATTGATCGCGAGGACTTCCGCGGAAGTCAACTGACGCGGTGAAAATGGGATGGAATTCACGATTTTGCCCAACTCTTGACGACTGGCTTTATTGTGAACCCCGTCCGTGATTTTTACAAGGGCTTCCATGACTTCAGGCCGAACGTTCGGATATTTCTCGGACAAGATGGACGCATAATCAACTTCGGACCACTCGATAAGCTGTTCCAAAACTGAACGTTCCTCCTCAGGGAATTGGGTAATCGTTTCCGAAAAATCCATACCCAGGAATTCGTAAGGCGAAAAACCCTTCGTAATGACTGGCTCGGTGAGTACCGTGTGACGTTTCGGCTCCGTTTTCGTCTGAACCGCTTCCGTCAGATTGCCCTTTTCGATCTGTGGCTGCGCCTTCGGCTGCTGAACTTCCTCTTTTAATTCAGGAATTACAGGTTTTTCTGCCGTTCTCTGCACCACCCCAGCTTGCGCAGGTTGGCGATTTGTGGTAGAATACGTCCGTGGGGCGAAACGACGGAACGGGCGGGCGTCCAGGTCATTTGTATAAATGGCGGCACAAGCCTCCAAAAAACACAAAATTAAAAGAATGAATCCTACACGTCTGTTCATAACAAAATCCTTTCGTCTTGAGGTGGACCGACCACTTCCTTAATGAAAACAAGGGACCAACGGCAGTTTATTTTGCGAGTTTAAGAAAACTGCAAAACATAAATAAACTACCAAAAGTGTAGCGTTTGCAAAAAGTTTGTCGGTTAAAAAATCCGCCATTTTTAATCAATTTAACAAAATTTAAGAAAAATTTAAAATAAAACTGAAATAAAAATGTAAATTTACGGTTTGTATGGATTGTAGCAAACTTAATATTGTTTTATTCCAGCCAGAGATTCCTCATAATACAGGCGCGGTGGGGCGCACTTGCGTGGGCCTCGGCGCCAAATTATGGCTGGTACGCCCGATGGGTTTTCAAATTACCGACAGAAATTTGAAACGGGCAGGTTTGGATTATTGGCAGTTTCTCGATTGGGAGATCGTGGAAAACTGGGACGCTTTACGTGAAAAACTCCCCCAATGGGACCGCTATTTCTTTTTCACAAAGAAAGCGTCGAAATGCTACCAAACCATTAATTATCGTTCTGGCGATGTACTGGTTTATGGCTGTGAAACGCAGGGATTTCCTGATTCATTTCACGAAATGTATGTGGATCAGCTCGTTCGTATTCCGATTCGTCCGCAGGTCCGAAGTTTGAATCTCTCCGTTAGCGTAGGAATCAGCGCGTTTGAGGCGATGCGTCAAATTGGATTTGAGGAAAAATAAAATGAGATGAGTTTTGCTTTTCCGCAAATTTTATACATTATACCCATTTTTCAGATTTTGTCAATGGTCCCTGAAAAATTATTTCGAAAATGAAGATTTCCTGGATTGGGACCGGCATCATGGGCCGGTCGATGTGCAGCCGGCTGATGAAGGCCGGAAACGAATGTACCGTTTTTAACCGTACGCCTGACAAAGCACGGGATTTGTTGAATGCCGGAGCGCATTGGGCTGAATCACCGGCCGAGGCCGCACGTCGCTCGGACGTCGTTTTCACCATGGTCGGGTTTCCGACCGACGTGGAGGACGTGGTTTTGAACCCGACGACCGGCGTGCTGGCGGGGTTTCGCGAAAATCCGTCCCCGAATCAGAAAATCCTCGTGGACTGCACGACGAGCCGGCCGTCGCTGGCGGAGAAAATCGCCCGGGAAGCCGAAAAACTGGGTGTTTGGGCACTGGACGCTCCCGTCTCCGGCGGGGATGTCGGCGCGAAAAACGGGACTCTTTCGATCATGGTCGGCGGGCCGCGAGAGGCATTCGACACGCTGGAGCCGATCTGGAAAGCCCTCGGGACGAATGTCCGCTGGCAGGGCGCACCCGGGATGGGGCAGCACACGAAAATGGTCAACCAGATCCTCATCGCCGGGAACATGATGGGCATGTGCGAGGCGCTGCGTTACGCGCAGACGGTCGGGCTGGATGTTCCGAACGCGCTGGAATCCGTCTCGACCGGGGCAGCCGGAAGCTGGTCGCTCTCAAATCTCGGCCCGAGGATCCTGCGTGGGGATTTTGCGCCGGGATTCAAGATCACGCACTTCGTGAAGGACCTGCGGATCGCGCTGGAGGAGGCACACGCAAAGGGGCTGGACATTCCGGCGGTGCAGCTCGCGGAAAAACTTTACGCTGAGCTGATGGAGCGAGGCCTGGCCGACGAAGGAACGCAGGCGCTGATAAAATATTAACGTTTGGAATTTGATGGAAGGCGGTAAATGAAGGCCGTAGGCCGGAATTACGCGCCGGTTTCGGTAATGGCGATTCAACCAGGCTCGTAATTCTGCGCTCCGTGCTCCATTACCGCCTTACACTTTATTAACTTTAACCAAGGAGAAAATTTCATGTTTTACGCCAAACTCGCCGATGTTACGCCGGAAACTCCGGAAATTGCCGTCTACCCCAAAACTGTCGCGCAGGCGATCGCGTGGCTGAAGTCGCACGACTACGCCGCCCTTCCGCTTGGCAAAACGCCGATCGACGGGGAGAACATTTACATCAGTTTTTCCGAGTACGAGACGAAACCGGCCGAAAAGGTCGTGCTGGAGTCGCACCGGAAGTACATTGACATTCAGGTCATGGTCGAGGGTGAAGAACTGATGGGTTACGCCGTCTGCACGCCCGATCTCCCGACGCTGGACGGCGGGTACAGCGACGAGAACGACATCGTGTTCTACCCGAAGTCCGTGATGCCATTCTGGGCGCCGTGCGCGACGTCGCCGCAAAAAATCCTCGTGAAAGCCGGTGAGTTCTGCATTTTCGCCCCGGAAGACATTCACGGCAGTCAGATTTTTGTGGATGAACCGAAGAAAACGAAGAAAATCGTCGTGAAATGCAGAATCTGAGATGAAATTTCTGATCACTATTGCCACGTACAACGAGATCGAAAACCTTCCGCGGCTGGTTTCGGAGCTTTTCCGGGAGACCGACCGGTTCGCGGCGCAGAAAGGGTTTGAGTTCGACGTTTTGGTCATCGACGACAATTCGCCGGACGGAACAGGCCGCTGGTGCGACGAACACGCAGTGGAGTTTTCACGTCTGAAATGCCTCCACCGCCCCGGGAAAAACGGGCTGGGAACCGCCGTCATTGAGGCGATGCAGTACGCGATCCGGAACGGGTACGACCGCATGATCAACATGGACGCGGATTTCAGCCACCACCCGAAGTACATCGAGGCGCTTGCGTCGGGCACGGAGGACGTGGTGGTCGGATCGCGCTACGTCCCCGGGGGAGGGATCGTCGGTTGGCCGTTTGTCCGGCACGTGATGAGCCGCTCGATCAACGCGTTCGGCCGGACACTGCTCGGGCTGAAGGTCCACGACATTAGCGGCTCGTTCCGGAATTACCGCGTCGAAACGCTCCAAAAACTCGATTTTTCCCGTTTCCAGTCGCGTGGGTACTCGTTCTTTGAGGAGGCGCTCTGGCGGCTGAAACTCGTCGGCGCGACCATGAGCGAGGTCCCGATCGTTTTTGAGGACCGGGTCCGCGGCAAGTCGAAAATCTCGCTGAAAGAAAGTTTCCGGGCGGTTTGGACGCTCCTGACGCTTCGAAAGTGAGAAAGGAAGGTTTTAAGGTTTCGTTTATGAAGACCACCATCGCCCTGCTTGGAGGCGGAGCCATCGGCAAAGTACACGCCTACGCCTACTCGACGCTTCCTTTTTATTCCGACCCCGTTCCTTGTGAGGTCCGGGTCAAGTACGTGGTCAACTCCCGGCCGGAAACCGCCGCCAAAGCCGCTGCGCTTTGCCCGGGGGCGATCCCGCTGACGGACTGGCGCGAGGCGGTCGCCGACCCGGAAGTTGACGTGGTGGACGTTTGCCTCCCCAACCATCTGCATTTTGAGGCCCTGAAGGCGGCCATTGCCGCGGGAAAGCACATTTACTGCGAGAAACCGGTCGTTCTGAACGCCGCGGAAGCCGACGAGCTGGAAACGCTTCTGGCCGACTACCGGGGCGTTTCCCAGGTCGCGTTTCACATTCACTTCTTTGCCTCGGCAATGCTGGCGAAGAAGCTGATCTCCGACGGGAAAATCGGTCGGGTCGTGGAGTTTCGCGGGTCGTATATGCAGAACTCGCACGTCGATCCGAATCGGCCGATCCGCTGGAAGAACCTGAAGCAGTGCGGCGGCGGGGCGTTGATGGACATTGGGTCGCACCTGATCGAGCTGACCGACTGGCTTGCCGGACCGCTGGACGAGGCTTTCTCGTTTTCGGCCTCGGCGGATGCGAAAAATCCGGAGCGGGCGGAAGATTCCATGGCGATGGTCTGGCGGACGAAAGACGGCGCGATCGGGACCCTCCAGGCGTCCAAGATGGCCCACGGGACCGAAAACGACATGACCGTGGAAATTTACGGAACGAAAGGCGCCGTGCGATTCGACCTTCAGGACCCGCATTTTCTTGAGTTTTTCAGCGGCGAGGGAGGCTGGCAGCAGCTGGCCGTCGGAAACCGCTACGAACTGCCCGATACGGATTTCCCGGCGACGAAGTCGGGGATCGGCTGGGTGCGGGCGCACTGCACGTCGGTAGCCCACTTCCTGCGCAACGTGGCGGCAGGCCGAAAACTCGGCGACGAGCCGGACCTGGCGCGCGGCATTTACATTCAGAGGCTGATGGCGAAAACAACAGGGAATGAAGAAATGACAAATTAAAAAGAACGAGTCAGTACAAGCGAAAAGCAGACAGCTGGGTGAAAAAAATTTGACATTTAACGTCTGCTTTTCGATTGCGCTTGACTCGTTCTTTATGATCCATTCAATCAGAACGTCAGTCTCCACATCCACTCGAGCCCGTTCGCGTGGGCAGAATCCTCCGAGTACACTCCCGGGCGGTAGTCGGTTGTGTGGTACGTATATTGGAGGCCGGAGGACAGGAACTTCGTAAAATCGTACTTCACATTGATAAATATGATACGATTGTTCAGGATTTTACACTCCTCAATGTCTCCATTATTCGGGTCGTCCACACTGTAACCAACAGCCCAATGGAGCTGGTCGGTCCAATCCCACCAAATCTCAGCCCAACCACCGGTACTGTGAATACTGTTGCGCGTTCCAAGACCCGTCACAGGATTATAGTCGATACTTTGCATGCAGCCGCCCACATTTCCCGCAAGTCCCTGACCGTGGAAGAATTCCCCGCGGACACCAAACCGATCCGTAACCGGGAGTTCAAGGTCCAGGTTCACAGACCAGGACTGGATCCTGTCTGATTCAGCCGGAAAATCATAACGCTGCTCGCCGATATGCGCGCCGATGCCGAATTTGACCGGATATCTGCAGCAATCCCGGGCAATCGTCCAACCGATACGGCTCTGAATGGACGGGTAACTCCCCATCTGGTCAAAGCCCGTATGATCCATCCCGCAAATCTGTACCAATCCGGTCGTCCAATCCATGCGAACGTTTTGCGAAAGATGGAAGTACCGCGTAAAACTCAACATCGGGTTCCGGTAACCAAGGTTTCCAAGCCCATACAAGGCATTATAGTCATAAAAATGCGCGTATAAGGGCGAGATTATATCTTTGGTCTGACCAAAAAGGATCTTGTAACAATCATTTTCCAGGGCCCAGTACGCTTCACGGAGCTGGATCGTTCCTTTATTTTCAGCGTTGCAATTATTCTCGAAGTCGATTTCCACCAGACCGTAGGACCTCATCCCACCCAGAATATTCACATCTGGCGCGTCTATTTTCAACCCCAAACGTGTTGCTCGGGCAGAAATGGACGTGACGGCCCGGTCGTTGGCGGCCCCGGGAAGCGGATTCCCGATCCAGTCTGCCATATCCGTTTTCCGGTCCGTATAAAGCAGCGACGCCCAAATCATCCCGTAAGGCGTGACCTTCATTTTACCCACTTTCCAAGCGCTGTCGTGAATGTACCTCTCGATATAGGCATCCACCTCGGCACGGGTCATTCTTTCCTGTTCCGAGCCGTTGAATTCTGAATCTATATTTGCCCCAACCATTGATTCCGGAACCACCATTTCACCCTGAGGAAGAACGGGTATCTCTTCGGAAACTTCTCCTGAGCTTTTCACCACGCTCTTCTTTTGAGCGTTCAGACGCGCGACCTCTTCCCGGAGTTGTTTTGTCTCTGCCTCAAGGCGTTCAAATCGTTCCATCATTTCGGGTGATACCTGAGCGGAACCCGACTTTTCCTCAGCAAAGGCATTACTCACGGCAAAGCCCAGAAGAAAAAGGATGCATAAAGTTTTTAAGGCAAATTTTTTCATGATTTCAGTCCTGTTTTGGCGTGAAATACAGTGTAATCGTTTTTACTGTATCGACCGGAAGTTTCGTTATTATTAGAATAAACAACAGAACCAGAAAATTTTACGCATTTTACGTATCTTAATCGAAAAACAAAGATTTCCTCATTTTCTCCCCCACTGGACAAAATCCCGGAATGTGGTATAATATGTTTTGATAATGTCCCCAAGTGTTTGCGTAAATACTGGGTCATTAACATCACCAATCAATTTAAGGAGTTACTCAATGGAACGTGTGTTCAACTTTTCCGCCGGTCCGGCTGTTCTGCCGCTGCAAGTCCTTGAAGAAGCCCAGCGTGATCTTCTCGCTTTGCCGGGTGTTGGTATTTCCATCCTCGAAATCAGCCACCGTTCCAAGACTTTCCAGGCCATCATCGACGCTTGTGAAGCCAATCTTCGCAAAGTGATGAATATCCCGGATAATTATAAAGTCCTCTTCCTCCAGGGCGGCGCGTACCTCCAGTTCGGTATGCTCCCGATGAACCTCCTGAAAGGCGGCTCCGCGGATTACATCTGCACCGGTACCTGGAGCACCAAAGCTTTCAAAGAAGGCAAATCCCAGGGTACGCTCCGCTGCGCGTGGGACGGAAGCGCTGAAGGCTTCAAACGCACTCCGGCAGACAGTGAGCTGGACCTTGACCCAAACGCCCGTTACGTGTATTACACTTCCAACGAAACGATCCAGGGTGTGCAGTTCAAGACCGAGCCGAACACCGGTAACGTCCCGATCATCGTGGACGCTTCAAGCGAATTCATGTACAAGCCGATCGACATCAGCAAGTACGGCTGCATTTATGCCTGCGCCCAGAAAAACTGCGGCCCGGCCGGTGTGACGATCGTCGTGATGCGCGATGACCTCGTCGAAAACTCCGCCGACGGTCTTCTCGGTGTTCTTTCCTACAAGAAAATGGCCGAAAACGGCTCCATGCTGAACACGCCTCCGTGCTTCTCGATTTACGTCGTGAAACTCGTGACCGACTGGATCCTGAACACGATCGGCGGTGTGGACAAACTGTACGAACTGAACCAGAAGAAAGCGAAGCTCCTGTACGACGTGATCGACGGATCCAATGGTTTCTACCTTGGCCACGCCAAACCGGAATGCCGCTCGCTGATGAACGTTCCGTTCAAGATGCCGACCGACGACCTGAACGACAAATTCCTGGCCGAAGCGAAGGCGCTGGGTCTGGAATCGCTCAAAGGTCACCGCAGCGTCGGTGGTTTCCGCGCTTCGATCTACAACGCGATGCCGCTGGAAGGCGTTGAGAAACTCGCCGAGTTCATGAAAGACTTCGCGCAGAAAAACGCCTGATTTTTAACCGTCAGAAGTCCCGCCCGCAAGCGGGGCTTCTTTTTTATTAATGCATTCACAAAAATTTCTCTTTTGACCGGACTTTTCCCATGCTTACTCGCCGAACCGTTCTGAAATCTTCCGTTTCCGCCCTCGCTTTGGCCGCCTGCGCCACCGCGCGCCTTTGCGCCGATGAGGAGACTGCCGCGCCAAACCCGAAGGAAGACCGCATCGCGCTGAACACGGCGACGATCATCTACAAAAACCTTCCGATCGACGAGCAGATCCGCCTTGCGCATGAGGCGGGTTTCCGGAACATCGAGATATGGTTCCGGGACGTGGACCGGTTCCTGGCCTCCGGCGGTACGCTGGCCGCGCTGAGGAAGCAGCTCGACGACTGCGGCATGCGCGTCGTGGGCGGGATCAATTTCATTCAGTGGGGGCACCCGGAAGAAGAGGTCCGGCAGAAAGCGCTCGACGAAATGCGCCGGGCGATGGAACAGATGAAAGCGCTGGGCGGTTCCGCGCTGGCCGCCTCGCCGTCCGGGATCTACAACAAACCGGGCATTCCGCTGGCGGACATTGCCGAGCGTTACCGGGCGGTCCTCGAACTGGGCGACCAGTTTGAGATCACTCCCCAGCTCGAAATCTGGGGCGCGGGCCCGACGCTGATGAAACTCTCCGACGCGGTCTGGATCACGACCGAGGCGGCCCACCCAAGAGCCTCGCTTCTGCTGGACGTTTACCACCTTTACCGCGGCGGGAACGATTTCGCCTCGCTGCGTCAGCTCAATGGCCGTCAGCTTCCGAATTTCCACTGGAACGACTGGCCCGGCGGGCGGGAACGCCTGAGTTTGCAGGACTCGGACCGTGTTTTGCCGGGCGAGGGCGTCGCGCCGCTAAAAGAAGTGAGTGCCCTGCTCGACGAGATCGGTTTTTCCGGTACGTACTCGCTGGAGATTTTCAACAAACCGTTCTGCGAAAACCACGACACGCCGGAGCTTCTGAAACTGGCGTACGATGCGATGAAGAAGAATGTTTGAGAAGCATGGGTGGCGGTGATGGAGCGCGGAGCGCGAAATTACGCGCCGGCCTAAACCACTACGGACGACGGGAGGCGGTAATGAAGGCCGGAGGCCGAAATTACGCGCCGACCTAAACCACTACGGACGACGGGAGGCGGTAATGGAGCGCGGAGCGCGGAATTACGCGTCGGCCTAAACCACTACGGACGACGGGAGGCGGTAATGAAGGCCGGAGGCCGGAATTACGCGCCAGCCTAAACCACTACGGACGACGTGAGGCGGTAATGAAGGCCGGAGGCCGGAATTACGCGCCAGCCTAAACCACTACGGACGAACGGGAGGCGGTAATGAAGGCCGGAGGCCGAAATTACGCGCCAGCCTAAACCACTACGGACGACGGGAGGCG
>SAMEA3663299__coassemble_888_pt1 | contig 11758 bp, 6 predicted proteins | sample SAMEA3663299__metabat2_low_PE_003 | metagenome-assembled genome bin SAMEA3663299 (sample SAMEA3663299) | pig gut metagenome | biome: pig gut; feature: pig-associated habitat; material: faeces | place: China | collected 2013 | reverse complement strand
TCAAGTTAATGGCCTCACGCCTTTCCTGCTTTACAGGTGATTAACTTGACCGGCAAGACGCCGGCCCTCCGGATTTACGGTGGCATTACTGCCGCAGCTTGTCAGCTTTGAAATTATCTGCGTTGGAAACGGAGTCAGGCACATTATCAGAACAAATACACGTGAAATGTCTGTCTTCGCCCGCTCAAGATGTTCCAGCCTTTATATTGGCAGTATTTTGTTTTACTGCAAATTTCTTTTAATAATCAGTATGATTCTGGCCCTTACATATTATTCATTACCATAAGCTTCAAAAAGATATATAAAAGATAAAGCACCCATATAATTATAAAAACATTTTCTCTTAATTTGAGTTCCACATGACCAGACCTTTTCTTATATCTGTATTTGACCTGTTTTTGTGGTGCTTTGGGGGAACGGAGTTTCGAATCGATCTTATCATAAGTTGCCATACAATCCAAAAATATATAAGTAAAAAACATAAAATGGGGAATTCCCAGAATGGTATAAACTGACAAAGCAAAAGTTTCATCCCCCTCTTCAGCGATAATACCCTCAATTAACCCCCGAAACACCGCAAATCCAAAGTAAAGAATCAAAAACAGAAGACCTTTCATATACTGTTTCAAAAAAAGATGCCCAACACCAGGAAACAGTGTAGAAAAAACACCATACAACCATTTGGAATTAAGTTCTTCTTTCGAACTATATACACGTTCATCATTTTCCTCTTCTTCAAGCAAAACAGCACGACGAGTTTGTGTCTGAGGTAGTTCCAAATTCAATTCTGAATCAGGATGAACAGGAAATGCAGTAGCCACAGGCACTTCTGGCATCCTGACTGGATTTGGAGTAATTGTTGGAACTACCGGAGGTTCCTGCGCACGGAATTGAGGAAACAGACCGGGAATTTGCTGCGCGTCAATCCAATTTGAACCTCCTTCCTGGAGTACTTGAGTCTTTCTCGTGATTTGATTCGAGATCATTAATTTCTGCAGTTGGGCAAACGTAAAAGGGCCGTGGACTTTCTCTTTGACAGAAACATAGAATTTAGGGTAATCTTGACTCATTTTTTCTCCTATCATGATATGAGTAACCAGGATTTTTTACTATTTAACGGAATTCGCGCTTATTTCAAATTAACCCAAATCTTTCAGAAAAATTCAAAAATTTTAAAGAAAAACGGGAGCGCGCCAACGCATCCGCTGCAGAGGTCTTGGACTACCTAACAACCCAAACACGTGACGACTCCCGAAGGAGAACACGCTTGGGTTGAAATACCTACACACAAAGAGAGCTACACGATCTCAAATGATCGTGAGGTCCCGTCGCCGAACGATAGGAAAGTGTCCAAGTTTCTGCAGCGTTAAGCGATTTTTGGGCAAACAAAGCCCTATATTATGTTTTAATTTTAGCAGATTTAAGATATTTGTCAAGAATTTTCACACCTGTTTCAGAAAAAAATAAAAGATTTTTCAATTTCTCGCCATTAACTTGACCGGCGGGACGCCGACCCTCCGGATCTACGGTGGCATTACTGCCACCGCTCGCCAATCAGACGACGCTGGAAGCGTCGTCCCCGTAATCGCCCCCCCTGTTTTTTTTCCAGATTTCTGGTAGAATACGGAAAACTTTTTTTGTTTCCGCTCTTTATTGTTGAGGTTCCAAAATGCTTAAAGTTCAGGAAGGCCGCGTCTCGTTCCCGAAGATGGAAGAGGAGATGGTCCAGTGGTGGAAAGAAAACAACATTTACGAAAAGTCTCTCGTACGCCGTGAAAACGCGCCGGCTTTCGTTTTCTTCGAGGGTCCTCCGACGGCCAACGGGATGCCGCACCCGGGGCACTGCCTCACCCGCGCCATGAAGGACATTTTCCCCCGCTACCGCACCATGCGCGGTTTCCGCTGCGAGCGCAAGGCGGGCTGGGACACGCACGGCCTGCCGGTCGAACTGGAAGTCTGCAAGTCGCTGGGCCTGAAAAAATCCCGCGAGGAGATCGAAAACTACGGCATTGAACCGTTCATCCAGCTCTGCCAGAAGAGCGTCTGGCGTTACATGCGCGAGTGGGAGCACCTCACCGAGCGGATCGGTTTCTGGATCCACCTCGACAAAGCGTACGTCACGTACCACCAATCGTTCGTCGAGTCGGTCTGGTGGGCGCTCTCCGAGTTCTTCAAGAAGGGCCTCCTCTACCAGGGGCACAAGATCGTCTGGTGGTGGGCGCAGGGCGGAACCGCGCTCTCCAGCGGCGAAGTGGGCGAGGGTTACCGCGAAGTGGCCGACCCGGCCGTGTACGTGCGCTACCCGGTCGTCGTGGAGGCGAACACGCCGGACGTCCTGAAAAACGCCGATTTCGTCATCTGGACCACCACGCCGTGGACCCTTTCGAGCAACCAGTTCGTCGCGGTCAAAACCGACATGGAATACTCGGTCGTGAAGTTCGAGGGGGATGAACGCGCGGTCGTGATCGCCTCGCCGCTGCTCGAAACCATCGCGAAGAAATACGGCGGCAAAAAGCCGAAAGAGTACGAACTGCTCGGGACGCTCATGGGGGAACAGCTCGTCGGGAGCCGCTACATCCCGCCGTTCGACACGTACTACAAGACGTTCGGAAACGTCCAGGGGACGCTCAAAGACGGGACGAAAGAATTCATCGCGTGGCGCGTCGTTCCGGCCGATTTCGTCACGGTCGATACCGGAACGGGCATGGTGCACCAGGCGCCCGCGTTCGGTGAGGACGACTTTGGCGTGCTCCAGGCCCAGAATGCCCGGTACGTCGATGGTGAAGGGCCGGAAATGATCTGCGCCGTCGCCTCGAACGGGACGTTCACCGACGTTTTCCCGGAATTCGCCGGCCGGTGGGTCAAAGAGGCCGACAAAGACATCATTAAGGTCCTGAAGGAAAACGGGCTTCTGTTCATGCAGGAGCAGTACCTGCACGAGTACCCGTTCTATACGCGCTCGGACGACCCGCTCATCCAGTACCCGCGCAAGAGCTGGTTCATCAAAACGTCCCAGTTCAAGGACGCGATGCTCGCCAACAACGCGAAGATCAACTGGCTGCCCGAGCACATTCGGGACGGCCGTTTCGGGAATTTCCTCGCGACGAACGTGGACTGGGCACTCTCCCGCGAGCGTTTCTGGGGTACGCCGCTGCCGATCTGGGTCTGCGAAAAGACCGGGAAGATGGAAGCGATCGCGAATTACGATGAGCTGATGGCCAAACCCGGCGTTTCGGGCATGGAAGTCTGGCTCAAAGCGAAGGCCGCCAACCCGGAACTCCCGGAAGACCTGAAGGTCCACAAACCGTACATCGACGAGATCACGTACGACTCCCCGTTCGGTGAGCTGAACGAAGACGGAAGCGTTCCGCGGATGCGCCGGGTGCCGGAAGTGATCGACTGCTGGTTCGACTCGGGCTCCATGCCGTTCGCGCAGTGGGGATACCCGCACAAGCCCGGCTCTGAGGAAGAATTCAAGGCACACTTCCCGGCCGACTTCATCAGCGAGGCGATCGACCAGACGCGCGGCTGGTTCTACAGTCAGCTGGCTATTAGCACGCTGCTCTTTGGCGACCACGCGGCCAATCAGGGCGACACGGCGGACCGAGTTCGCGAGTACCCGCACCCGTTCAAGACGTGCGTGGTGCTTGGCCTGATGCTCGCCGAGTGGTGGGAAAACAAAGGGTACAAGGACCCGAAGGACCGGCAGATCTTCCTCGAAGAGGACGCCGCGAAAGCCGCTCTGGGGGCGAAGAATTATGAGCACAAAATCGGCAAAATGTCGAAGTCGCTGCACAATTACCGCTCCCCGAACGAGATCTTCGACAAATACGGGGCGGATGCGCTGCGGTGGTACTTCTACAGCAATCAGGCGCCCTGGAACGCGATCATTTACTCCGAGCGGGCGATCGCCGAGTCGATGCCGGCGTTCACCGTGAAACTTTGGGACACGCTGAAGTTCCTCGTCGGGTACGCGAACAGCGACGGCTTCGAGCCGGAAAAATGGCTTCCTGGCGATGCGGGTCAAATGACGCCGGACGTTTTGAAGAACGCGAAGAATTACCGCCCGATCGCCCAGCGCGCCGAGCTGGACCGCTGGATCATGAGCAAGCTCAACTCGCTCAACGCGCTGGTGGTCGACCGTCTCGACGCCTACGACAATTACCCGGCGGCGACCGCGATCCTGGAATTCGTGGACGCGCTGAGCAACTGGTACATCCGCCGCTCGAAAGAGTCGATCTGGAGCAGCGACAAAACCGACGCCAACGTCGAGAAATGGGACACTTACTGGACCCTCTACGAGTGCCTCATCACCCTTTCGAAGATCATCGCCCCGTTCGTGCCGTTCATGGCGGAGCAGATCTGGAACTCGCTCGTGCGTGAGCCGTTTGGAGCACGTGCGGTGGAAAGCGTTCATCTGTGCGACTACCCGACTCCGGACGAAAGCGCCATCGACGCGGTGCTGGCCGAACGGATGGACCTGATGCGCGAGATCTGCTCGCAGGGGCACTCGGCGCGTCAGAACGCCAGCCTGAAAGTGAAGCAGCCGCTCTCCGGCGTGGACATCGTGCTGACGGAAAGCGCCCGTTCGGCCCGCGAATGGCTGACGGCACACGACGCGCTGATCCGGGAAGAGCTGAACGTGAAGGAGATCCGCTTCACCGAACGCGCTGACGATTACGTTTCGTACACGATCCTGCCCGACCTGAAGAAACTCGGGAAAAAGCTCGGCAAGCTCCTGCCGGTGCTGAAGAACTGGCTCACCACGGCCGACGGCGCCGCGCTTCTGGCCCAGATGGAACGGGATGGTCAGGCCCAGATCGAGCTGGACGGACAGACCGTCGCGTTCGCCGCCGATGAGCTGATCATTCGCCTCCAGGCCAAAGAAGGGTTTGCCGCGTCGCAAGGGAAGAATTCGGTCGTGATCCTGAGCACGGAACTCACGCCGGAACTGATCGCCGAAGGAAATGCGCGTGAGATCGTCCGGGCGATCCAGAACCGCCGCAAGGACCTGAACTGCGCGTACGCCGACCACATTCGGGTCTGCTTCGAGACGGAAGACGCCGGGATGCTGGAAGCCGCGAAATCGTTCAGCGAGTACATCTGCGGCGAGACGCTGGCCGACACACTGGTCTTTGAGCCGACCGCCGACTTTGTGAACGCAGAGACGGTGGAGCTGAAACTCGCCGGGATCGACGTAAAACTGACCGTGGTGAAGTAAAAATACGGAGGGCCGGTGTCCTCGGCGGTCAAGTTGGCAAAAAGCGTAATGCCATTAAATTGACCGGCGAGGACGTCGGCCCTCCGGATCTACGGTGGCATTACTGCCACCGCTCGCCTTTATTCCAGCGTGATGCCCATTTTCTTCTCGGACATCCAGAATCCCTGGAAAAGAAGCCCATTATCGACTTCATACAAATAGCCACCTGACGGGAGGAAGTAAGATTTTACTTCTTCATAGTCCGGCAAGGACGAATTATCGAATTTGTCTAAATCGTCTTTGATGTTCTGATTGGCGCGGAAGAATTGATCCAGCAGCGAGGAATACATCGCGGAGCTTTCCGTCCACTTGCCCTGTTTGGCCATTTCGTACGAGTGCTGACGTTCGATCGCATTATTATCGAAATGGAAGGAAACCGGTTGCTTGTCTTTGGCTTTTTTCTGAACTTCCGCCCATACCTTTTTGTAAATTGCATTTTCGGATAACGGTTTCTTGCCATCCTTAATGGCGGATTTCAGATCATCAATATAATCCGACTGAGACGCAATGATCAAATAGCCATCCCAAATGGTAACCGTTGGCTGGCGGAAGCGTTTTCCAGAGGCGCTTTTTTCCTCTGCAAACTCATCTTCGGGCTGACTTTCCTCTTCGACCCGTACCCAACGAATATCCTCTCCTTCGGAAACAACTTCAAAATTCTCCTCGCCTCCCAGGAAACGATCGAGATTCTCTCGCAGTTTCTTCTCATCATTGGTCGGTATCATGAGCATATAACGTTCACCGTCAAGGGCTTTCGGGTCCACATTGGCAACGGTAAAAATGACTTTGTTCCCTAACAGACCGACGATCTCTTCCCGCAGATCGATCATCGGGCCTTTCGGATCATTTTTCAGACCGTCCAGAACGTCTTCCCACACGGATTCACGGTCTTCTCCGAAAATCGCGTCCACCAACGGTCCTACATTATCGAACACACTGAGCGCATCCACGTTTACGATCTGGATCCCGCCAATATCCTCCGTGATCCAGTCAGGAATATCCTTATCGGCATTTTTGTCAAAAGCAACCATCTTCAGGGATTTTTGAGGCGCATCGGGGATATAGGCAAAAATGCGCTGAGTCATATCATATCCCTGATTCACGAACGTGATCACTCCACCCACGGCTTTGATCCCATCGAAACCGGCATTGCTGAGGATGGCCGAGATGTCTTGTTCTTCTTCAGCCGCAGGATCAAGTTCAACAGCGATCATACGCTGAATTTCCATCGTGGCAATCGGATCCACGTACCAGATAATATCCGGGAGTTTTTTATCGGAACCGACCGCCTGATTGAGGATTTCGATATAAGAATCTTTTTCACCCAAAGCCTCAACATACGCTTCAGGGTCTTTCTGGAGTTTCGCGATCCGCCCCAGAATATCTTTAACAAGACTTTGCTGGTTTGACGAGAACAGGATCTCACCCCACAAAACGTAATACGCTTTGCTGAGTTCACCCGTTTCCTCGTTTTTCATCGTCAGAATATGGATTTCACTATTGAGAGCTTCCTGCTTTTGATAGTTTCCGCCATTTTCAACGACACGATCTGCGATTTTTTTCAAAACTTTTTTGGTTTCAAAGGTTTTGTCGCCGACGTTAACCACCAGAACAAGACCGTAGCTTTCATTTTTAATTTTCTGCGTGGAAATGGCGATTTCAGAATCGGTCATTTCAATGATTTCTTCCATCGAAACCCCCAGCCGGTTTTCCAGCGTGGAGAATATTTCAGAAAACTGCTTGCGGAACAGCTTGGTGAACTCGGTCATATCTTCGCGAGCCATCATTTTTCCCATGGCGGTCTTGTCCCAGGATTCATCCAGAGCGTGAATGTCACGAATGGAAATGAAAGATGCGGCAGACTGAGGAAGTAACAGATCCGCTGAAATGAATGCGCCTTCTTCATTGGGAGCTTCCGTATTGGAATCCTCTTTCGCGAGTACTGAAACTCCACACAACAAAATGGCCAGGAGACTCACTACCCTAAGGAAAAATAAACTGGTAACGTTTTTTTTCATAATGAACCCTTTATGAAAAATTAATTTCAGCATTTCCTGTCATTCTCTTCCTTCGCCTGACAGAAATGCCAAAAGGGGTTTAATGTGCTTCCCCCTTGTAACTCACCAAACAAAAGGTGGTTCTCAAGTCCAGAGTCATAAGGGGGCACAAGTATATAATTTCCCATAAAATATATACTTTTTACCGATTTTAATATTTTCGGCAGATTTTCCGAGGAAATTTTTTCAAATTTTATTCTTTGTTAAATTTTTTTGAAAAAAACGAGACGACTTTGTTTCTGATTCGTCATATTTAATGGAGCAGGGGATTGATGTCGAAGCCAGGAATGAAAATTTGGGGAATCTTGTGGATTTTTCCAAAATATTTTCCCCCGACCCTTGAAATTTTCGTTTCTTTATGTTAAAATTCAGAAAATAAAAGGTTTAAGAGAAAGGAGACGTTTATGGATTCTTTTTTCAATTTGACTCCCACTCTCAATCAAATGTTGTGGTTTTGGGGCATCGCGATCGTGTTTTTCACCATGGTCGAGATCATCACGCCCGCACTGGTCACTATTTGGTTTGTGGTTGGAGGTCTTGCTGCGCTGATCGCCGCGCTCTGCGGAGCATCCCTTGTCCTACAGCTATATATTTTCCTGGGCGTTACGGCTTTGCTGCTCATCTTTTGCCGTCCGATAGTAAAAGATTTGTTGAAGGTCAAATCGGTCGCGACCAATGCCAGTGCTTTAATTGGTCAAAAAGGAGTGGTCATTGAAGCGATTAATAACATCCGGTCGAAAGGATACGTAAAAATCAGCGGTCTGGAATTCCAGGCGAGATCAGCCAACGATGAGGAGATTCCGGCAGATTCCATCGTTCAGGTGGAACGAATCGAAGGAAACACTTTATACGTAACCAAAGCCTGAAATCCCGCTTTCTACAACATTTAACCCTGTTACCATAAAATTCAATTACGAAAGGAACCTTGAAATGTTTGGCGAAACGATTATTGGAACTGTTAGCGGTACTTTGAGTGTACCAATTGTCGTTTGTTTTATTCTCGCTTTATTTTTGTTGATGATCGTCATCAGCTGTGTACGTATTGTACCGCAGTCAAAAGAGTACGTCATCGAACGACTTGGAAGTTTCCATACTATCTGGAAGGCAGGGCTTCATATCCTCACCCCGGTCATCGATCGAATCGTGAACCAGGTTTCGATGAAAGAGAACGTTCTGGATTATGACCCACAGCCGGTGATCACGAAGGATAATGTGACGATCCAGATCGACTCGGTCGTCTTTTACCAGGTGACGGACTCCGAACAGTACACCTACGGCGCGAACAATCCGATCAACGTCATGCGTCAGCTCACGGCCACCACGCTGCGTAACGTCGTGGGTGAAATGGATCTGGATGAAACGCTGACCTCCCGTGATGTCATCAATGGGAAAATTACGCGCATCCTCGACGAAGCCACCGACAAATGGGGCATCAAAGTGAACCGTGTCGAGCTGAAAAACATTCTGCCGCCGAAACCCATTCAGGAAGCGATGGAAAAGCAGATGAAAGCCGAACGTGAACGCCGTGAAGCGATCCTTCAGGCCGAAGGACGCAAGAAGAGCGAGATCCTCATCGCCGAAGGTGAAAAGCAGGCGCAGATCCTTCGCGCGGAAGCCGAAAAGGAACAGGCGATCCTGAAGGCTCAGGCCGAAAAGGAAAAGCAGGTCCTCGAAGCGACTGGGCGCTCGGAAGCCATTCTGCTGGTTCAGAAAGCCATCGCCGACGGGATCAAGATGCTGAACGAGTCAAACCCGTCGCAGGAAGTGCTGACGCTGAAGTCCCTCGAGGCCTTCACGAAAGCCGCTGACGGCAAAGCGACGAAACTCATCATCCCGAGCCAGATCCAGGGTATCGCGGGCCTCGCCTCCGCTCTGAAAGAAATCGTGAAAGAGTGATACGGGTTTTCTTTTGTACCCCCCAATGAAAAGGCTCCCCTGAAAGGGGGCTGGCTCGCGCAGCGAGACTGGGGGGTTCCGAAACCGGGAAAGATTTCACCGCCTCTTGAACCCCTCCACCGCCTTCGGCGGTCCCCCTCCCCTTCCAGGGGAGGCTTTGCGTTTAAAGCACACCTAATTCATCATCCTAATTCATCATTCATCATTGAAATGCGCACTTTCCTCTCCCTTCTTCCTTTTTTGTTTCTGTGTCTTGGCGCGTCGGTTCCGTGTGTGAATCCCGAGCATCCAAAGCGTCTGCCCGTGACGTTCGACGGCCAGTTGATGCCCCGCGAGCTGGGCTGCTGGTTCCCGCGGGCGTGGGAGGCCACCGAGCCGGACGGCTTCAAAGCGTTTCTCGACGCGATGGGAGAACGGACCGCTTACGACCAGCTGGCGGTTTCTTCCCGTCTGACCCAGCACGAGTCCATCTCGCCGGAGGCCCTGCGTTTTCAGGCCGATGCCGCCAAATACGGCGCGGAAAAATACGGGATCACGATCCTGCCCGACGCCGAAATTCGCCTCTCCCGCAAAGCCTTCCACGCCGCCCATCCGGATAAAAGCCTCTGGCGGATCCGGTTCGTCGAGCTGGAACAGAAGGCCGGCGAGAACGCGTCGATCATCCTGAACGAGACGGACCTCACCGACCACTACACGCACAATTACAAGTACGAGGTTCTGGGCGTTCGGCCCGTCAAAGTCTGGAGTTTCACCAAAACCGCCGACGGGCTGGTCGATCCGGCAAGCCTGCGCGACGTGACGGCCGAGGCGGAATTCCAGACCGAGGAAAACCCGCGCTGGTGCCAGTTCAGTTTCAAGCCGGAAAGCGCGAAGGCGGACCGTTTCCTCTGCGTCGCGGCAGCGTTTGAGTATTTGTACCCGGACGTTTACTCGCAGGAGGCGCTCGATTTCGAGGCCAAAATCTTCCGCGCGCACGGCGGGATGATGGCCGGTGGGCTCGTGAAGGACGAGTGGGGCCTCCTCCCGTGCCACGACGGCGTGCCGCTGAAGGACCATTTCTGGTTTTCCGACGCGATGGCGGCCGCGTACAAAGCCGGGACGAACCGGGATTTTGTGGACGATCTTTTCCTCATGCACCTGGCCCAGGCCGGTCGCGATGCGGAGCGGATCCAGGCGATCGATGCGCTCCAGAAGATGAATTTCCGCCAGCTCATCAAGTTCGAGCGGCAGGTTTACGAGATCTCGAAGGAAAACTACGGCCCGAACGCCATGGTCGCGACGCACCCGACGTGGCACAGCTACCCGAACGTTCAGGAGTTCCGCAAGAATTCGCTCTTCTGGTGGCGTCACCCGCGTGATTTCGCCCAGACCGATGAGGCGGCGCCGTACCCGTGCCGGACCGGGATGAGCAAGCGCGAGGGGCGCGTCTGGTTCAACGAGTTTTACGCCGACGAGATCCCGCCCTACATCCGCGAGGAATGGAGCTGCACGGCTGGGGGTGGTCGGCAGAACATTCACCCGTTCTGCTGCACGCCGAATAATCCCCTCCGCACGGACGAAAACTTCGGCCATTTGCCGATCCTGGACGCCGGTCTGGACGCCGCCCGTGCGAGCACCCGGCTTTTGAACTTCAAGTGCGCCGCTCCGCTTTTCTGCCCCGTCGCCGTCGTGTTCGGCCATTGGGCGTGCATGAACTGGGCCCGTGCCGAGTACGGAAACCTCACCGAAGCGCTGGAAGTCTGCGACTTCTTCGCCGAGCGCGGTTTTCCCGCTGACCTGATCCCCAGTTCCGAAATCAACGAAAAGACCATGACCGGAGCCGATTGCTGGACGCTCAACGAACGCGGTTTCCTCCAGTACGGCGCGCAGGAGTACCGGCTGGTCGTTTTCTATGCCGAAACGGACTCTGACCGTGCGGACTTCGCGAAACTCGAGGCGCTGAACCAGGGCGGCAAGACGCGGATCGTCCACGTGCCGGGGCACATCACGAACGAGGAAATCGCCCGGACGTTTGAAACGACGGAACTCCCGGTCGGGACACAGACCCCGTGGGACGCTTTCGGGACGTGGTGCGGAAAGCATTCCCGCCCGCCGTTTGAGTGTTTCAGCCGCCGCCTGGACGGGAGCCTCGTCTGGACGAACGCCTCGGAGGAAAACCCGGGCGGAAAGCCGATCGTTCTGAAGGGAGTAACGGTTCCCTCGAACGACCTGACGCGGAATTTCACGATCTCCGCCGAGGCGAACGGCGTGCTGGCCTGCCGCTTTGACTCGAATGGCTCGCTGGAAATGCTGACCGCTGCCGGGTTGAAATCTTTCCAGACGCAGGGCTTCGAGTTAAGCCTTGAGCAACCGGCCGATGTGATCCTCTGGAAAGACGCCGCCGGCTCGTGGCAGGGCATTTACCAGGCGGAAGAAAACGATTTGCCGGAAGACCTTGCGAAACTCCCTGTCAGTTGGAAGTTTCTCCAAAGGTAATGCGGAACGACATTTTACGGGGACGACGCTTCCAGCGTCGTCTTTTAATTATGAATTAAGAATTTAGAAT
>SAMEA3663299__coassemble_829_pt1 | contig 12495 bp, 6 predicted proteins | sample SAMEA3663299__metabat2_low_PE_003 | metagenome-assembled genome bin SAMEA3663299 (sample SAMEA3663299) | pig gut metagenome | biome: pig gut; feature: pig-associated habitat; material: faeces | place: China | collected 2013 | reverse complement strand
ACGACGCTTCCAGCGTCGTCTCTAATTATGAATTAAGAATTTTGAATTATGAATTGAAACGACGCTGGAAGCGTCGTCCCCGTAAAGTCATTAATTGAGACCGATTTTTTTCAGTTCATTTTCGATTTTTGCTGTATTTTTCCACGGGTCATAAAACTCCATGACCCGTTTTTGATTTTTAAAGCCCAGAGTCTCGCAGAGTTCAGAAGACTGGAAAAGAGCCAGAATTTTTTGGGCCAGAATCGCCGGCTCCTCGTCCGGTACGAGAAAACCGGTCTCGCCGTCCTGAATGATCTCACACGGCCCCTGCGAGCGTACCGCGATGGTGGGAAGCGCGAACATTCCGGCCTCGATCAGGACCAGCCCAAAAGATTCCTCGTGTGATGTGAGGACCAGCGTCTTCGCCAGGCGCAGAAGCGGCCGAATGTCCGTCTGGAACGGCACGATCCTGCACACATTTCCAAGATTTTTGGCCTGGATCTCCACGCGAAGGGATTCCTCCAACGGGCCCGCGCCGGCAAAAATGATCTGGATCGCGCCGCGGACGTTTTCGGGAAGACGCTCCACCGCTTGCAGAAGAAGGAACGGATTCTTGCGCTCCGAGAAACGCCCGAGCCAAAGCGCGGTCCAGCGCCCGGGGTCCACGCCGTACTGCGTCAGTTCCCGCCATGCGGGTTCCGCCTGCTCGGAGCCGAAACTTTCGACTTCCTCAAGGGTCAGCCGGGACGAGTTGGAAACGACGGCTGATTTTTGCAGGAGTTTTTCTGCCTCGGGCTTTTTGACCGAGGAAATCAGGAGTTCCTCCGCGATTTTCCGGGCCGGGTCCGACTCGAAGATCACGCTCTGACTGTTCCGGTAGAAAAAACGGACGATTTTCGGGAGCGAAAACCAGCGCGGCCGCATAAACTCATCCAGTAGAACCTCATGAATGTGCGCCACGTGCGGGATCCCGGCCCGCCGCGCGGCCAGTGCGCCTTCAAAGAGGCAAACCGTGTTCGTGTACACCGCGTCGATGTGATGCTCACGAATGAAACGGCTCAGAAAGATTTGCCGCCCCGGGATCCCCAGCCGGTTTTTCCACTCCCAAAGGGACGGCTCGTAAAGCATCCACCAGCTCCACGGCAGAAATTCTACGTGGATCCCGAGACGTTTGGCCGATTCGACCATTGGACCATCGGAAGGAAAAATCACGAATGGTTCAATTTGAGCGCGGTTCAGGCATTTCAGCGTTGTATCAAGGCAAAACTCTGCCCCGCCTCGCTGGGAACTGTGAGCGAGAAAAAGAAGGTTCATTCGAAATTGGTCTGCGTTAATCTCTGTGAAAGCACGGCATAGCTGGAGGAAAGGGAAACATTTTCAACGATGACGGAATCCGGGGCAAAGAGTTGGACGGGAGCGAAATTCCATATTCCGATGATCCCCGCTTCAACCATCATGTCTGCGGTGGACTGCGCGAACTGTACAGGAACCGTCAATATTGCGCACCGGACGTTCATTTCCTTTGCCTTTTGCGAAAACTCCGAAACGGGGTAGGTCGGTCTCCCGAGGATGGTCTTGCCGATTTTTTCCGTGTCTGAATCGAAAGACGCTACGATGTCAAGGTTTTCCTGTTTGAATCCTTTATACCCGAGCAGGGCGGTTCCCAGATGCCCCACTCCTACGAGGAACGCCGGGCGAGGTTTGTCCCAACCCAGAAAACACTCGATATGGCTCACCAATTCATTGATCGTGTGACCGATTTTCGGACGGCCAACGATTCCAGTCATAGCGAGATCTTTTCGGACCTGGATCCCCGTCAGGCCAAGTTCTTCCGCGATGCGTGTGCTGGAAACGACTTCGACTTTTTGTTCCCGTAACTGGCGAAGGAAAGAAAGGTAAAGCGGAAGCCGACGAATACTCGGCACCGGGTACACTCGATCCCTGGATTCTGCGCACATGATCATCACCTTCTGGAAAAAATACGATTTTCTTTTAAATAGTCATTTATATTATAACAGATTTTCAAAAATTCAAAAGGACACACGCCGGTGAAATGGATAAAAAAATATAAAAAAGATAAAATTTTTTCACTTTTGACGTTTTTCGTAGGGAAACCCTTTACAAAAATCGAAAATCGTTTATACTTTTTTAAATCCTGGCGGATTTATAGTTAGGAATGAGGAGTTAGGAGTGAGGAGTGAATTGAAAGGCGGTAATGGAGGCCGGAGGCCGGAATTACGCGCCGTTTCAAGGTTGAACTCATTCTGAAACCAACGTTACGCGCCAGCGCAACTCCTCACTCCTCACTCCTCACTTTAACTCCACACTCCACACTCCACACTTCAACTCCACACTCCACACTCAACCCTGAATAAAATGCTTACTCGCGACGAAATAGCGGAAAAATATCTGGAAACGATCCCTTATGAACTTTACCCGGTTCAGGAAGAGGCGCTTTTGGCGTGGTTTTCCTCGCCGCAGGGCGTACTGGTCTGCGCGCCGACCGGGACGGGAAAGACGCTCATCGCCGAGGCCGCCGTTTACGAGGCTCTTCAAACCGGCCAGCGTATGTACTACACCACACCGCTGATCGCGCTGACGGACCAGAAATTCCGTGAGCTGCGCGAGTCAGCCGTCCGTTGGGGCTTTTCCGAGGACGATATTGGCCTGGTGACCGGGAATCACAAAGTAAACCCGGGCGCGAAGGTTTTGGTCGTCGTGGCCGAGATCCTTTTCAACCGGCTGCTCCACCCGGAGGAATTTGACGATTTTCGTGACGTGCAGTCGGTCGTGATGGATGAATTCCATAATTTTAACGACGCGGAGCGCGGGATCGTCTGGGAATTTTCGCTCGCGCTCCTCCCGCAGCACGTGCGGCTTCTGCTTCTTTCCGCGACGGTTGGAAATGCCGTCCAATTCGCGAACTGGCTCGAGTACGAGCACCACCACAAGCTGGAGGTCGTGCAGAGCGACGTGCGCAAGGTCCCGCTCGTTTTTCAGTGGGTGGGAGATCAGACGCTCGTGGAGGAGATCCAGCTTTTGTGCCTTGGAAACGAGGACGAACGTATGACCCCGACGCTCGTTTTCTGCTTCAACCGTGACGAGTGCTGGCGAGTGGCTGAGGAGATCCGGGGGAAGGAACTCGTCACGCCGGAAACCCGGTCGCGACTCATGGGCGAGCTTGCGCGTTTTGATTTTTCGCAGGGGGCTGGACCGAAACTTAAGCAGATACTCATCCGCGGCGTGGGCGTTCACCACGCGGGGATCCTGCCGAAGTACCGCCGGATCGTCGAATATTTGTTCCAGCAGAAACTTCTGGCCGTTTGTACGTGCACCGAAACGCTTTCGGCCGGGATCAATCTTCCAGCGCGGTCCGTCGTTCTGCCGAGCATCATGAAAGGCCCCGCTGGAAAACAGACCATGCTCGAGCCTGGGACAGCGCATCAGATTTTTGGCCGCGCCGGCCGCCCCCAGTACGACACGCAGGGGCACGTGTTCGTGCTGGCGCATGAGGACGACGTGGAAATTCTGCGCTGGCAGGAAAAATTCAACCGTCTCCCCGCGGACTCGAAAGACCCGAAGATCCTGGCCGAGAAAAAGGCCCTGAAAAAGAAGCAGCCGAAACGGAACCCCAATCTGCAGTACTGGACGGAGCAGCAGTTCCTGAAGCTGAAAAACGCCCCGGCCGGAAATCTGGAAAGCAAAGGCCTGGTCCCGTGGCGGATGCTGGCGTACATGCTCAAGGCCTCGCCGGAGGTCACACGCCTGCGGGAACTGGTGCAGAAGCGGCTCCTTTTCGGACGCAAGCAGGAAGCGGGCCAGAAGGACCTCGACCGGATGCTCGGAACACTCTGGAGCGCCGGTTACGTCAGGCTCGAGCCGGAACCGCCGGCGGAGTGGTTTCCATCTCTCCCGAGGCCAGACGTGGAACGGGTCCGCCCGAAAGCCTGCCCCCAGACTCTCGAGGAACCGGCGGCGGAACCTCCGCAGGAAACTGTTAAAGAAACACCGGATGAAACGCCTGATGAAGCACCGAAACCAGAGTTGCAGACGGTTAAGAAGCCGGACCAGAAGAAAAACGTTCCAAGCCTTGAAATGTGGAAGGCGACACGTGATCGGGAAAAGGACGTCCCTGATTTGAACGTTCCGAAAGCTGCGAAGAAACACGTTTCCAAACCGAAGCAGACGGGTTTCGGGGCGGGGCTTTTTGACGATTTGCTGGATGAACCGTCGGCTCCCACGATGGAGGAAGATGAAACCGCGAAGCGCCGCGCACTGAAACCCCAAGCCCTTTTCGACCTGAAAAAACCGGTTCCGAAAGCGTTTGAACCCCGCAAGGTGGAGACGCCCACGCCGAAAAAATCCTCGGGTTTTGGGGTTGGTCTGGAAGATGAACCAGAAACGAAACCAGAGAAAAAAGAAGAACCGGTTGGGAACGTTCTCGCGGGTCTGACGTTTGGCGGTGGTCTGATCCAGCCCTCGAAGCCCAAAAAAACGGAGGCTCCGGCCAAACCCGCGGAACCAGCCAAACCTGCGCCGGTTCCCGTTTCGCCAGCCGTTCCCAGACCTGAGCCGCCTAAATCCGAACCGACGAAACCGTGGGTTTTCGTGAATGGCGCGGCGGTTTTGGCGTCGAGCGTGGAAAAGCCGGAGGAGGAAAAGCCGGTTTACCTTCCCCAGCGGGCGATCCCCACGCCGGAAATGGAACCCATGGCGCAGCTGCGTGGGATCCATCCGATTTTCGGGACGTGGATCCTGAATTTCCTGCCGCACGCCGATCGGAAGGAGCGGCTTCAGGCCTTTGAAAGCATTCTGGAGCTTCCCTTCTCGCTGGGGCCGGCGATCCGCGTGCCGTTCCAGGAAGATCTGCCGCGCGGTCGGCTGGCGGTCGGCTGGCTGGATGGGCGTCTGCTTGATCTGGGCCTCGCGACTGAGGCGGAACTGATCGCGTTGACTCCGGCGGAACGCAAAGAACGCAGGGAAGCAGGCCTGGAGCCGGTTTTCACGCTCACTTTCGCGGAAAAGCTCTACCGCCTGTTCCTCCACGAAAATCCGCTCGTGACGGATCTGAAGGTCTGGCCGTGCTGGGTGGCCGGGGAGGTTTTGCGCTTCAACGGGAAGTTTAACCAGTACATCAGCGCGAAAGGGCTTCAAAAGCAGGAAGGAATGATTTTCCGCCATCTGCTCAGGCTGGTTTTGCTTCTGGGTGAGTTCCTCGAAGTGCCGCTTCCGACCGGGAATCCGGACGAATGGCGCACCGATTTGGAAGAAATCATCGAAATTCTGACCAAGTCGTGCGAAGCGGCTGACCCGTCCGGAACACGGCAAATGCTCGAAGATGGGCTGAGGTGAAAATAAAAAAAGAAAAAAAGAATAAAAAGATCAAAAAGTTTTTGAAAGAGGGACCTGGGGAGAAAACGATTTTCAAAATGGTTCCTCCTCCGGGACCCCCTCCTCAAAAACTTTTTAATATTGGATTGAGTTCTTTAAATTTCACTTCACCACGATCTCCACGTCTCCCGGGACCTGGAACGAACGCAGGGCATACGGGCCCAGCTTGATTTTCGCGTCGCCCTCGTACTTGATCTGAACGTTTCGCGCCAGGTCGAGCACCGTTCCGGGCTTCTGGATCGTGACCGTCACCGGTTCGAGCGTCGTGTTTACGGCGTAGAACCACGTGCTCTTTCCGTCCGACCAGCGGCGGATCTTGACCGTTTCGGTCGAGCCTTTCACGTCGCTGAACTCGACGGCGGGCAGGGCGCGGAACGCCTGCGCGAACGCGATCAGTTCCGGTTCCATGCCGTACGAGCCGATGAGGAAGCCGCCCTTGGAAATCCCCAGCACGTCTTTGTAGCGCAGCGGCATCACGTAGTGCTTCATTGCCTGGATCCCGCTCGGGTTCAGCGTCGTGACGCGCCACGTGCACTCTTTCAGCCACGGGGAGGGGAACTGGTTCGGCTTTCCGTTCCGCGTCTCGTCCCGGGCGATCGCGGACTCCCAGTAACGGTCGAAATGGTGGACCCAGGCGTTCGGCGCGTCGAGCAGCGAGGCGTACATTCCCCGCGACTCTTCGGTCAGGCGGAGCCGCTCACGAATTTCCGGCTTACTGCGGCCGTGCATCCAGCGGTAGTCGGCGGGGAAGACCGACTGCTCGACGAAAATGGCCGGGTCGTCGGCGAGGTACTTCGCGTCGATCCCCATGTCGCGGTTGACCTGGCCCCAGAAGTCGCGCAGGCCCTCCACGTCGTCGTACACCGTGCGGGCGTACAGGATCGGCGTGATGGCGTGGATCCCGAGTTTCAGGTCGGGGCGGCGGTCGGTCAGGCGCTTCGCGAGCGTTTTGTACCAGGCGGAGAGCTTCCTGCATCGCCAATCGACCCACTCTTCCCGGGCGTTTTTCATGAGCCACTCGTAGTAGAGTTTCCCGCGTTTCGGGTCCTTTTTATCGACGTCCACGCGGATCCCCGTTTCTTTTTCAAAGTCGCGGATCATGTAATCGTTGTAGCCGGTTCGAATGTCGCCGAGCGAGTTGAGCGAGTGCATCGGCAGATGAAGCACGATCCCCCTGAAGGACGGATGATCCGCGCAAATGTCGAGGATCTCGTCCACTTCCTGAAGCACCATTTTCTGAACGTCCGGGTGCAGAATATTGAAAATCGGCGGCGAGTCGTGCCACCCTCCGGGGTGCGGCGTCCCCGTGTTGTGGATCGTGAAGATCGAGTCGTAAAGCCGGCCCTTCTGAATGTCCGCGCGCGTCACCGCCGGGCACTCGAACGAAATATTATTCTGGTTGAACGTCACCATGAAATCCAGCCCTTCGCGGTCGAATTTCTTCGCGAAAGCCTCGGCCGGGCGCGGCGGGTGGTTCCGCGGATTGTAGCGGTCCCCGATCACGCCGTCGTACCAGACGAACGGGTACGAAAACATGCTCTGGCCGGAGTATTTCATGTAGGCGCACAGCCGGTCGAGCATCGACTCGAAATTTTCCGGAACGTAGCCGAAATTCCCGAAATCGTAGCCGACGGCCGGGTCCTCGAAGTAGATCCCGACCGGGCGGGTCCAGCCGTCGCGCGGTTTGGCCGGGGAGATCTGGGCGATCGGGAGCGGGCCTTCCACCTCGTAAACCCGGAGTTTTGCGAGGGCCGCGCCGGCTTCCATCGTGCGGGCGCTCATCACGATCAGCGTGTAATCCTCGCCGCGCGGGTAAATCAGGTACCGCTGAGTCATCATCTGCCCGCTGTTCGGGTACTCGTCGCCCGTGACGTAGCCGACCTGAAGATCGTAGTCGTTTTGGTCGGCCACGACGGGCTGGAGCAAAATGTCGGCCGAGCGGCATTTATCGTCCGGGAAATCGTACTCGACGGCGAAGCACTTCCCCTGGGGCTCCGGGAAGTGGACGCGCAGAGCGAAACGGTCCCCGGCCGCCGGCGCGGTTTCCAGGTACTTCACGCCGTTGAGTTCCGCGACGTGCGCCTCGCCGACCTGCGAGTAATGCTCCCCGGCGGGGCCTTCCCGGGAGGCTTCGACCGGATCGATCTCCGCGACGAGTTTCAGCTTCAGGTCTTCGCTCCAGAGCTGCTTCGTCGTGGTGCGGGCGCTGGAAAGCGACTGGCCCGTCGTGTTCGCCGCGTGGAAGATCCAGACCGGGAACGTGTACATCAGGCGGTCCTCCAGGTCGTAGAACTCGATCCGGTAAATGCCCGGTTTCTGCTTCGGGAGCGTAAGGTCCAGCGCCTTTTCGCCCGGCTGCGCGGTGAGTTTCTGCTCAAAGAGGACCTTCGGCCCGGCGTCTTGCGCGGCTTTCTCCGCCGCGGTTTGCTCTTTCACCCTGACGGTCAGCGCCTGCTCCGCTTGGGCGAAATTGCTCAGCGTGCCGCCGAGTTTCAGCGGCTCGTCCTCGAAAAAGTACCGGGTCTTCGGCTGGTACGCGATCGAGCGGAACTCGTGGAAAAGCGCGGTCACTTCGTCCGGGGAAAGCGGGCCGGAGTAGATTTTCAGCTCGTCCATCGCCCCGTTAAGCGCGCGGCCGAGGTAACTGCCCACGAAAAACTCGGAGTAGGGCGTCCGGTTGAAGGAGCCCGGTTTGGTCGGCTGGGCCAGATTCCCCTTCCGCTCGAGGATGCTCTTGCGGTCACCGTCGATGTAGAGCGATTTGTGGTTGAACTCATCCCACGTGAAAACGACGTGGTGCCACGCATCGTCGCCTGGCATTGTGCGCGTGATGTAAAGATCATGAATGTCGCTCACATCGCCGCGAAGATGCCCCTCGTAAATCCAGTACCAGACCGCGCCGGAACCGATACGGGTCGGAAACTCCCACGGCTCGGAAAGGATCGTGCGCCAGCCGGACGTGACTTCACCGTCGAGCCGGACCCAGGCGGAGATCGTTCCGCGTTCCTCGTAGAGGTTTCCCTCACGCGCAAATTTCAGGACCGGATTGTTCTTTGGGTCGAATTGGACCGCTTGCCCCTTCAGGCCCGGAACGTAGGTCAGACCTTTTTCCGTGAGCGGTTTTTTCTCGCCAGCAGCCAGTTCCGGCTCCGCGTTTCCGTCAAACGGAAGGCTGAAAATCATCTCGGCCGGTTTGCTTGCGGCTTCCGGGTCGGGGATCAGAAGCTCCGAATTGGTGACGGTCGTCCCGTAAAAACGGTACACGCCGGGGGTTACAAAGTCGAAACGGAGCGTCAGCCACGCCAGATTGTTCGGCATACGTTCCTCGTTTTCGAAAATTTGCCGCTGGCCGTTGAGGTGGATCTTCAGCTCGCGGAAAAAGTGTGCGTTTTCTTTGGTCCGCCCCTCAAAAAACAGACGGCCGGAACCTCCGTTTGGCCCCTGGATTTCCGTCCGGAGCGTAAAATATTCCTCCCCAACCTGCTCGGGCGGAAGCGAGTAGTAGATCAGTTTCAGATTTTCGGGCCCGGGGCCGGTCAGCCGGGACGCGTCGAGCACGAGGCAGTCTTTCTCCAGGCGCGGGTTGAGCGTCAGCGCGATTTCCGGCGTGGCCGTCGTGATTTGGACGCGCTTCCCCGGATCGGCCGGATTTGTAACGTGCAGCGTCGTGCCATCAGTCCGGATCTGGGCGCCGTCCCACGAGGGAGCGGTCCAGGTTTGGAGTACTGGCGGCTCGAGCGGCGTTTCCGCGTGAAGGAAAGAACCCAAAAGAAGGATTAATCCAAAAAAAGAAAAGGAAAGGGTTGGGTGATGATTCATGAGACACTCCCGAAAAAGGTTCATTTTGGTTAAAAGCGGGGGAATTTTTGGATTCAATTCCGCGAATTGTGAGGATTGAATGAATTAGCGTTTCCTTGCGCACGGCTCGGAAAATCACGCTCATGATTAAATTTTACTCCATCTTCAAAAAAAGTCAACTCCTTTCGCGGCTCTTTTTTGGATTTATTAGCAAGATTGGAATAACTGTCAAATTGTGCATTTTATGTATTTTGCACAATTTAACATAAAATTGAAAAACTCAAGAATCGTGGACGATAAAACAGAAAAGAACAATATTTTAGTTTTTCTTTTGTGTGAGAGTCCCGTGAAACCCAAAAAATCATCCAGGCAGTCCTTGGCACGTCAATTAGAGGCGTGTTCGAAGCATCCTTTTTTACATGAATTACATTGTATAGGAAGCCTTCATTCTGTAATGAGTCAATTTCAGGAAGCATCTGGCTGGTCCCTGACGTACCACTGTGCAGATTCGGTTCCCGCTTTTCTTCAGGATGAAGATTGGGAAGGCGAAAAGATTTCCACGAAATTGACTAAAGTCTCTGAAGAACTCCTCACGCCGGAAATACTTGCAGAAATCGATCAGAAGGAAGAGTGTTGGCTTCCGGTGGATGTTCACGCCGAATTCCAGAATTTGTTTGCACCGCAGTCTGAGGGCTCTGATACATTTGAACAGTTTCAGATTTCGTCAACCCTTCGTTTTCTTCAGCAGCCGATCGGTTTTCTGCATCTTTCACGCCGCAAGAAGGTTTCAGCGCTTAAAAATCCGAAGAAAGTTTCTTTTTCATGTATTCAATTTGATCCTTTAAAACCCGCATCACCCCATTCGGTTTTGGGGTCTGGAAAAGATTTTTCTTTCGAGGAAGCCCGCCGCTGTGCCTCATCAATTCGGGATATGATCGCGGAAATGCAGATCGTGCGGATCCACCTGTGGCTTTTGGAGATGAACGCGGCGGCGAACGTCCCGATTTTCGACAAAAGCGTCCCCTTCCAGAACGAAGTTTTCGCGGGGAATTTCCGCCGGCTCCTTGAATTTTCGGTAGAGACTCTCGATTTGGCGGCGATTGGAATTTACCTTTTTGACGCGAAGCACCAGCAGTTTCGGCTTCGCGCACACGTGGGGCTTTCGATGGATTCCTACACGCAGGGGGCCAGAAAGTTTTCAAAATCGCAGGCGGATCTGCGTGCGTACGACCATGAGCACATTGTGATCCATGACGCGACCATACCGGAAAAACTGCAATTCCAAATGCCGGAAGCGTTTGAATCGGGCGTTTGTATGCCGCTGAGGACGGATCGGTCGAAATTGGGGACTGTATGGTATTTTTCCAACCAAAAGATTATCCCTGAGACTACGATCCAGCACTGTCAACTGAACGCCGAGCTTCTGGCGCTTTCGATCGAGCGGGAAGCGTTCCTGCGCCGTTACGGTCACTCAGTGGAGTATCGTTCCGAGCTGAAAAAAGCCTCAGACCTGCAAACGATTCAGGCTCCGGTTCAGATTCCCGGGCGGAAAAACTTTGCGCTGAAAGGCCGTATTTGTTTGGCCCCGTCGGTTCGAAGTCCTTTCAGGGATCCGCCAAAATCGTCCAATTCCCTGAACGAGGAAATCATCAGCGGAGATTTTTATGATTGGTTTCCTTTGCCGGATGGTCAAACGCTCGTCGTGCTGGGAAGCGTGGGAATTTGTGGGATCGCCGGAGCGTTTCTGGCCTCTACGGTTCGGGCCACGCTCAGGAGTCACGCGCAGTACCAGACTTCCGCGTCAGAAATCCTTGCGAATGTTCATCAAACGCTTTGGAATCAGATGGCCGCCAGCGCGAAAATATCGCTTTTCTGCGGAATTTTGAATACGGAGGGCCCCTATCTCGCCCTACATTTCGCTCAGATGGGGACGTTGCGCGCGTTGAAGGTGGATGGAAGTTTGTTCTCGCGAGTGAACCTGACGTCACCAGAAACACAGGGTTTTCTTGGGGGGAGTTCTGATTTTCACTGCTACGTCGATAGTTTGTATTTGAACCCCGGGGAGTCACTGGTCGTTTTTAACGATGGTTTGGATTCGGCCCTGGATATTCCTCCGGCAAAATATCAGATCCGGTGGGACAAAATCAGGAAGAATGACTCTGGAAACGCGCAGAATCCGAAAGAGGGGCGTGTCTCCAAAGAAACCGATTCGCGGGAACTCGTCGCGTTGATGTTTGAGGAGGACGAATCGTCACGACGAAAAAAACGCAGGATCATGCAGGATTTCGAAATGATGAAGCAAATCGTGGACATCGGTTTGGGCCAGTGTTTTTGCGAAAAGCTGCACCCGACCGCCAGTCTGCTCGCGCTCCAGGCCAAAAATTACTTTGAAAAACACGTTACGAAAACCAAAAGCGATCAGTCGGTCCTCGTGATCCAGCATCTGCCCAAAAAGAAAGCCTGAAAAACAAAATGAAGATCAGTGATGTTTGCCGTTTCATGGAGGAATTCGCGCCGAAAGGGCTCGCGGAATCATGGGACAATACCGGGTTTCTGGTCGGTGAAAAAGACGCGGAATGCGAAAAGGTGATGACCTGTCTGACCGTCACACCGGAAACCGTTCAGGAAGCGGTGGATCGCGGCGCGGATCTGATCGTTGCGCATCATCCCATGCCGTTCCGGGCGGTGAAGGAATTGACGGACCGGACGACCACCGGGAAACTTCTCCGCGCGCTGATCAAAAACGACGTGGCGCTCTATTGCCCGCACACGTCGTTCGACTCGGCGCCCAAATTCGGGATCAACCAGCAGCTCGCCGACGCGCTGGGCCTCAAGGAAGTGGAGCCGTTCATCCCCAACCCGGACTATGGCGGAGGGACGGGCCGGATGGGAATTTACAGGAAGCCGATTACTCTGGAAAAGTTTCTGAAAAAGGTCAAAACGCTTTTCGGGCTTCCTTACGTGCAATACGTCGGGGACCTCAAACGCCCGGTCGGCAAAGTGGGGATCGGCTGCGGCGCGGCAGGAGAGTTCATCGAGCACGCCCTCCGTTTTGACTGCGACGTTTTCCTGACTGGCGAGACCAATTTCCACACGTACCTCGAAGCCCGGGCGCGGAAGATCGGGCTGGTCCTGATGACGCATTTTGCCGGGGAAAAGTATGCGTGCAACCGTCTGGCGGAGATTTTGCGGGCGGAGTTTCCGGACCTGAAAACGGTCTGGCCCTGCGAAAACGAGTTTGAACCGCTGGAGACGTACTTCTAAAGATCCGGCGGGCCGACGTCCTCGCAACCCCGGAGGGGTTGAATGTTATTAGCCGTGGGTGAA
>SAMEA3663299__coassemble_824_pt1 | contig 12547 bp, 8 predicted proteins | sample SAMEA3663299__metabat2_low_PE_003 | metagenome-assembled genome bin SAMEA3663299 (sample SAMEA3663299) | pig gut metagenome | biome: pig gut; feature: pig-associated habitat; material: faeces | place: China | collected 2013 | reverse complement strand
CGTCGTCCCCGTAGATGTTGGTTTTTGAGGCAACGCTGGAAGCGTCGTCCCCGTAAAGATCTTGATTATTTCTTCCGCCAGCAGAGCAGACCAAAAGCGCCAAGCAGGAGCAACGCCCACGTCGCTGGTTCCGGGATGGCGTTACCGTCGATGCCAAGTCTGACGATATGGTTGTCGATAACCGACAAATCCATATAAACAGGCAGTTCTTCAAGCAGAAGGCTCTTCCAGAAATCAGGAGCGCCCTGCTCTGGGGTAAAGCCGGCGTCGGACGTATTGGTGAACAAATCGAACTCCGCGCCCGAAGTGATAGCCCCCAGCGCCAGTTCAATCGTCGCGTTTTCATCAAAGAGGAACGCGTTGGCGGCAAGCGTATCAAACTGGTTTGAATCGCCCTCCATGAGCAGCGTGACGTTCTCGCCCGCCTTGAAATCGCCTTCGACGATCGCCGGTCCGACGTCATTTCCGGGAGAGAACGTCGTGCCGGGCTTCATCTCGACGTTGCCCGCGACGGTGCCTTCCAGGTCAAATTCGCCTTCGGCCACGACCACATTGGCCTCATTGACCGTATCAGGCGCGGTATCGATCACGAGCTTGCCCTCGCCGGTCTTGGTGAGGGTTTTGCCTCCAGTAACCGCGCCGGCTTGGGTGAACGTCAGGTCCGGCCCGACGTCCAGCGTCGTATCGACTTTCATGTCAAGGCCGCCGGTATGCGTCGCTTCGTTGGAGCCTTCACGCGGGGCGTCAAAGGTGATCTCCTCTTTCTTGTCGAGGCCGTTCGTCTCCCAGTCGCGGCTCATGTCCGTAATTCTGGGAACGTCGTAATACAGTTCCGCGGAGGATTTCAGCGCAAAATCATCGATCAGGCTGTGATACCAGGCGCCGGCCGTTGCGGAATATGCTTCAAATTGAATAAAGTTGCCGGCAAAACCTTTAGTCGTCTGAAAGGATTTGATCAACTGATCGTTCACATACAGACTGACATCAACGGGAGATGTGCCGTCAAAATCAGGAACGTAATAGACGATCCGTACATCGGCCCAGCCGACCAGGCCTTCTTACTGGTAATTATGCGATACCGTAAACGTGCCCGCGGGTAAATCGCCGCCGCTGATCAGGGCGTTACGTTCGAAAATCTGGATCCCGCCGTTTTGACGGAACAGGATCCCAAGACCGTCGGTACCGTTCACGTTGGAGTATCTGCCCGCTTCCGTCGTGCCAAACATGATGGCCGCCCAGTTTGACGCGTTACTATCGTCGAATTGCGGGGCGATGCGGAAGGTCATGTCGTACATACGTCCGCCTTCATCCGCAGCCGACAGGGCTCCAATGTTGGCGAAGTTGCAGTTCGGTGAAGTGTGGCTTTGATCGTTGCCGCTTTGGGCCACCAGGAAAAGAGACTCCTTGCACTGGCCGCCGCAGTCGTTGGCGTTTCCGACCTGGATCTGATGTGCGCCGTTCGCTTTATAGGTGTATCCCATCGCGCCCAGAATACCGCCGAACCGGCCTTCCTTGTCGTTGGAGGAAGGCCCGCCGATATTGTTCCCGGTCGCGTTGCCGTTGACGTCGTAATTGTCGGTGAAGAAGGTCTTCAGGCTGTACGCCTTGAGCTGGACGTTATCCACCAGCAGGGACGTGTCCCCGTCGGTCAGGTTCCGGATGGCGATCGTCTGCGTTTCGGCATTCGGAACGAAAACCGTACTGTATGTTTTAAATTGGCCTTTTGTAATGGTTTTGGAATTAATATATACGTTTTCTGTGGCTTGATCCGCCCCGATAAAGACCGAAGCCGTCGGATTCCCGGTTTCGGTTCTTCCGCCAAGGTCCATCGAAACGCGGTACACCGTGTCCTTATCCGTGGGGTCAAACCCGTAAACGTTCTGATAGATGCGGGCGTCAACATTAGTTCCACTTTGGATCCAGGCGACCTGGGTCCCATCCGGTGGGGTCTGATTATTCAGGAAATGCTGGCAGGGGCAGCCGACCCACGCCAGACCGGCGCGCATGGCCGTATTGGTCAGGTTGGTGAACTGCCAGCCGGAAATGACACCCGTATTGCTTCCGTCCAAGTAACCGTGACCGTTATCGGCATTATTCTGAAGGGTCCACTTGTCCGCCTCGAAGCTGCCGTTATAGATCGTCGGCGTCGCCGGCTTGACCCGCGCGTTGCTGTTTTCCACAAGCATGACGGCGTAATTGTGCCACGACTGGTTATCAACTGCCCCCTCTACAAGCTGGATCGTTGCCGTGTTGCTTTGTGCGGTAAAGGTAAAATCGACCGCATACGCACCGTTGTAGGCTTCACCCGCAAAGGGCTGATCTTCACTGACCAACTGGCTGGTCACCTGATTTCCGCCATAGAGGAACGTATCGCCGACGCCGTCCGCGTTCAGGTCAATGGAAAAGGTGTGCTTCCGATTCGCGTTGTTCGTATCCCAGGGGCGGGTCAAAACGCGGGCCGTGTAGGTTTTACCCGTCTCCAGATTGCCGAACGTCAACGCCGTCGGAGTATCCGGGATCTGACCGCCAACGTAGATCATTGAGGACAGAAGATTATTCATGTCTGCCGTTGGAGCGCCAGCCCAGGAGTTGCCGCCATGGGACGAAATTCCTGTTTTGCTGCGCGAAGTGTACGACTGCTGGGGCGTGTTGTACCCGTTGAGGACCACGCTCTCGCCCTCGGTATGAGAATAAACGGTATAGTAGCTTGAGCCGCTCTGGTTGACAAAAGTCACGCCGTCAATGGGGTTATCGACCGCTTTTCCGCCGTAGTTGATGGCGTATTTGACGCTGCTCGCGTTAGGAACGTTTGAAAAGAGGTCCTGTTCGGTCGTGATCTTGTTGAGCGACATCACAATATCCGCCTGACAGGCAGCGCTCCCCAAAATCAAAGCGCCAAGCAGGAAAGATATACGAATCACGCTGTTTACAAAGGTGTTTTTCATCTTCTATCCTCAAAATTGTGACATCGAAAACGTATTTTGTTCATCTGAATGGATAAAATCCCATCTGTTTTTAAACATCAAATTATGATATTATTATACACGGGTTTCCAGGTTTTGTCAAAATTTTGACGAAAAAAGACAAAAATTTTTGAGAAACAAGAGAAAATTTCAGAAAAGACAAATTAAAATTACGGGGACGACGCCTTCTGCCTCGTCCCGATTTCATCATTCCTCATCAAAAGATGATGCTGGAAACGTTATCCCCGTATTAATGATAAAGCGCGGCCTGAAACGACCGCGCTCGGATTTAATTAGTAAGCACTCTTGGGCGGCTTGCGCTTGGGAGCGCTTTCATCCGGTTCCTTCGAGTAGAGCCCCGAAACGTTACCAGTTGATGAACGCCCCTTGGTTCCAATGGTCGGACGAACCTCAAAGTTGGTCGTATCAGACGGCGGACGGTAACCCATCTTGCGAAGCAGGTCTTTCACCTGCTGAACCTTCGTGCCAAACTGATCGGCCGCACGAGCCATGTTTGTGTAGGTGGTCAGCGAAGCCTGAGACGATTTCTCGTCAGGTTTTCTGCCAAGGACAAGCCAGGAAGTTTCGGAGGTAATTTTGCCTTCCATCTTTCCATCAGCCTTTTGCCACGCATCAACAACACCACCATTTTGACGAATCAGGCGGATCACTTCGTCCAGATCGCTTACATTATCGCCGTCAATATCGACAAAACCGGCGATCGCGAAGTGCTCCTCGAAGCCCGGCGCCCAGGTCGGTGTATAGATGACATCTCCGACTTTGATGGGATCCGACTCGTCATTATTATAAATGATGACTTCAGCTTCGCGGTCTTCCGTAACGCTCAGAACCTCAATCGTCCCCTTCATGCCGTATTCCGTCATGTTGTTCGGTTCATAAACGCTGAAAGTGATTCCACGGGTGAGGAAGTCTTTCTTGCCGAGGTTGATGTTCCCCTGTTTCCCGAGGGGATCGACATAAATGAGTTCACCCATTTTGCTTTCTGCCGGCGGGAGTTTGCTTTCACGATGGATCTCTTCAAGTTTTTCGATTTTTTCAGACCGTTCCTGATTCTGTTTCTGCAGTTCTTTCTTCTCGCCTTCCAGTCTGCGGACAGTTCTCTGTTCTTTTTCCTTGGCTTTTTTCTGTTCCTTGAAACGGTCCATGGTTTCGTCGATGGAGCGTTTCTGGTCAGCGATCTGTTTTTCGAGGTTCTGAATTTCCGCCTCGTGCTGTTCCTTCACAGTATCTTCGCCGATTTTTTTACCCTCTTCACGGGCCTTCTCGACCTGATCTTTAAGAGAAGCGATCTCGGTGTTCAGTTCCTCAATTTTGGCGCTAAGGGCGTTCTGGTCCTTGATTTTTTCGTTCAGATAAGCGATGACCGTCTGATAGTTCGGTTTGGCAGCGCCCTCATCAATTCCGGCAGCGCCTTTACCAGCATCAGCTTTTTCACCGTCTTCGCCCTCTTCCTTCTCACCGTCTTCCCCTTCGCCTTTTTCTTCATCATCATCTTTGGGAGCAAGGTCAGGTACTGCCGGAGCGTTTCCGTCACGGGCGACGATTTTCATGTTTTCATTATACTTTTGCGTGATCGCGCTCAGTTCATCCTCGGTGCCGAGGTAACTCTTCAGAACCTGAATTTCATTACTGAGTTCCTCAATCTTCGCGTCTTTACCCGGCAGAACTTTGACCGCCTGTTCTTTGGCGATCAACAGTTCGTCCGCGTTTTTCTTGAAATAATATGTCGTCCCACCCAGAACGCACGCGATGATCACAAAAAGAATCAGCGCAATCGAAAGAGCCTGGTTTTTTCTCATGAAGGACCCCTTTAGTTAATATTCGGTTTGCTTTTTATGTATATTATGGTTAATCTGATTATACACCATCTACGTATCGTCTGTCAAGGATTCCCCATATAATTTTAAATATTTATTGAGTTTTTTTCTAATTTTATCGATTAAATAATGTAGAATGAAGTAAAATAGAGTATCTTGTTCAAAAAAAGAGGGTTTGGATGGCTGAAAAAAACCGATGAATCGTGAAACAGTTCTCGTATCCTTTCCGCCGAGCCTTTTATTCTGCTATTGATTATTGTCGAGTATTATGGACCTGACCAATCAAAAAATTTTCGTCATTGACGCTTACGGCCTCGTGTATCAGGTTTTTCACGCTCTCCCGCCAATGTACGGCAAAAGCGGCGAGATCGTAAACGCCGTGTTTGGGTTCACGCGCGATCTGTTTATGATCCTGGAACATCAAAAACCGGACTTCCTGTTCTGCGCGTTCGACCTGCACGCGCCGACATTCCGCTCGAAACTCTACTCCGACTACAAAGCGACGCGGGAAAAAATGCCGGAGGAACTGATCGAGCAGATCCCTCGTATCAGGGAATTACTCGACGCGCTGAAAATCCCTGTTCTGGCACTTGAAGGGTTCGAAGCAGACGATATTCTGGCGACGATGGCCGAACGTGTGCCGCAGCTCGGCGGGAAGTGTGTGCTTGTGACGAGTGACAAAGACTCGCGCCAGCTCATTTCCGACTCGGTCTCGATTTTCAGCATCCGGCGAAACAAGTACCTCGACCGTGAATTTCTTCTGCAGGACTGGGGGATCACGCCGGAACAGGTCGTTGATTACCAGGCGCTCGTGGGGGACTCGTCCGATAACGTGCCGGGAATTGCGCTGATCGGGCCGAAAGCCGCCAAGGATCTGCTCGTACGGTTCGGGAGTCTTGAAGAAATTCTGAAACCTGAAAATCTGGAGGAGTATTTCGGCCCGAAACCCTCAAAAAAGAAGGAAAACCTTCTGAACGGCCTCGAGACTGCGCGCCTGTGCCAGACGCTCGTCCGGCTGGACCGTCACGTGCCGATCGACGTCGATTGGGAAGCGGGTGACGTGCGGAATTTCGATTTTGGAGCCGCTTTGCCGATTTTCCGCCAGTACGCCTTTAAGTCGATGATCCAGAAAGCCGAGCAATTCGCCACAAAGACGCAGAATCCTCTGATGATCGATTTTGACGACCCGGAGCCGGACACGGATCCAAAATCCGTGAAAGTGACGGGAAACGCTATGGATTTCGCGACAAAAACCGTCGAGCTGCCGGAATTTGATGGCACGTACACGCCGGCTGCGAACCTGAAGGACGAAAAAACACTGATCCTTCCGCCGGAGCTTTTCACGGACGAACAGTTCAAACCGCTGATCCACGGGGAATCGCAGACGGACCTTTTCAGCCTCTTCGAGGCCAAAACAAATGGCGAGCTGGAGGCGTTTCTGAACGAAAACCGGGATAAACTCGCAGACCCTGCGATGGTTAAAATCGGTTTGAACCTGAAAAAAGCGCGGAACCTGCTTCGTCTTGCGGGATTTGAAATGCGCGGGCCTCAATTTGACGTGCTTGTGGCGCGGTACATTCTGGAGCCGGAAAAGGCCGAAGATGACCGGAAAAACCCGCCGGAAGTGACGCTGAAACTTTACCATTCGCTCGTTGAGAAACTTCACGCCGCGGGTCTGGAAACGGTCTGCTACCGGCTGGAATTTCCTCTGATGGAGGTCCTGGCGGAAATGGAGTACTGGGGGATCTTCGTGCGCCGTGAGCGGCTGGCCGAAATCTCAGCGCGTTTTGCGGCACGCATCGACGAGCTGACGCAGGAATTGTACGCGCTGGCCGGGGAGACCGTGAATCTGAACTCGCCGGTCCAGTTGAGGAAAGTCCTTTTTGAAACGCTCGAACTCCCGGTTCTGCATAAAACGAAAACCGGGCCAAGCACCGACGCGCAGACGCTCGAAGAACTGGCTCTTCAGCACGAATTTCCCGCGAAGCTCATCGAGTACCGGCAGCTGGTGAAACTGCAGAACACTTACGTCGAGTCGCTTCCCAAGCTGATTTCGGAGCGTGACGGGCGAATCCACACGACGTTCAATCAGACTGTGACCGCGACCGGTCGGCTGAGTTCCAGCGACCCGAATCTTCAGAATATTCCGGTCCGCAGCGAGGAGGGAAAGCTCATCCGCAGCGCGTTCGTGCCGGAAAATCCGGTCTGGTCGTTCATTTCAGCCGACTACAGTCAGATCGAGCTGCGCGTTCTGGCGCACTTCTGCGGCGACGAAAACCTCTGCGAGGCGTTCCGGCACGACCAGGATATTCACGCGCGTGTGGCGAGTCAGATCCACGGAATTCCGCTTGAGGAAGTCACGAAAGACCAGCGCCGGGCCGCGAAGACGGTGAATTTCGGCGTGATTTACGGCCAGAGCGCGTTTGGCCTCGCCGCCCAGCTCAAAATCCCGCAGGATGACGCCCGGGCGTTCATTCAGGCGTACTTCATGCAGTTCCCGGCCATTCAGTCCTTCCTCGATTCCGTGCTGGATTTCGCGAGAGCGAACGGTTACGTCCAGACGCTCTTTGGCCGGCGGCGTGCCATTGAAGGCGTGCGCGAGGTTCGAAAGGGCCAGCTGACGCTTGCCGAACGAATGGCCGTAAACACGGTGATCCAGGGAACCGCCGCGGACCTGATGAAACTCGCGATGCTCCGCGTCTATGCCCGGGTGAAGCGAGAAAAACTCCAGTCACGCCTCCTGCTCCAGATCCACGACGAACTGATGCTGGAGTGCCCGCCCGAGGAGATCGAAACGGTCAAGCGGCTTCTGGAGGAGGAAATGACCTCGGCCTGGTCGCTTTCCGTCCCGCTCAAGGTCGATGTGGAAGTGGGAAAGGAGTGGTAAAATGGAGGCTCAAAACCGGTTTGAATTCGGCCGTCTGCCCTTTTCCGCAATCGAGGAGTACATGCTGCTCGACCATTCCCCCGCGTACCCCATGGACTCGGTGCGCCTGCTCCATTTTTCGGGACGGCTGGATCACGAGGCGGTGGAAAAAGCGCTGAAAGGGGTCTGGGAGCGCCAGCCGCTTCTGCGAAGCCACGCGGTCCGAAGTGGGCGAAATCTGGAGTGGGTCCCCAGTGAAAAACTCCCGGAAATCTTATGGGAAAACGCCGACATCACACCCGACGCACTCAACGCCAGTGGCTTCCCTTCCATGCGCTCCATCGATCTTTTTCAGGAAACCGGCTGCCGCGTGTACGTCATTGAGTCGGAGCGGAAAAACTGGACGAAGATCCTTTTCCAGTTTCACCACAGCGTTTCAGATGGGCTCGGCGAGATGCAGATCCTCGGCGACTTCGTGACCCTTTACTCTATCGCCGCCGGATTGATTCCGCCGGATACGCAGCTCAGACCGCTTGATTTCTCGAAACTCCCACAAACCCGCCGGGTGGGGTGGTCTTTGGCGAGCTATTTGCGCAACTATTTTCATACGGCACGGACGACGCGGGCGTTGATCTTTGGACGTTGCAATCCCCTGATCCCGCATACGCCGAAACCGAGGACGGAGCCGACCGGGGTTTACCCGTTCCTTCAGTCGCTGCAACTGACGCAGGACGAAACGCGGAAGTACGTCCAAAAGGCCAAAAAACTGGGCGTCACGGTAAACGACCTGCTTTTGCGTGATTTTTTCCGGACGATGGACCAGTGGCGGGCGCAGGAAAAAAAGGATTTTCCCAAAGGTGCCACGCGTGTTATGGTTCCCATGAGCGTCCGTGGACCGGAACACGACGATCTTCCCTCGGTGAACGTCGTCTCATCGGTTTTTCTGGATCGGAAAAAGCGTGAAATGGCCGGGGATCCGCAGAGGCTGCTGGAGGGGATCCACCGCGAAATGGAGTGGGTCAAGTGCCACGATCAGAAGTACGTCTTCGTGCTCATTCTGAATATCGGCCGCAAACTGGGGAATATTCTTTCCCTTTCGCTCAAAAGCCGCCGCTGCCGGTCCACCGGGGTCCTTTCCAATCTGGGGCGAGTGATGGAACTGGCGCCCGTCCCGCGAAATGAGGACGGCACGATCCAGCTTGGTTCCAGCCGTCTGGAGTTTATCGACGCAGCACCGCCGATCCGATCCCAAACGATGATTTCTTTCTCGGCGCTGACGTACGCTCACGCCCTGCGCCTGTGCCTGAGATACGACCACAATTTTCTCACTCCGGACGATGCGGAGAGTTTTTTGGCCGTCTTTTGCAGAAACCTGAATGAAGATGCGTGACAGGAAAGGTCGTTCTCTTGAGGAACAAGCAAAATTTATGAAAAAAAACTCTTGAAAAGGCTTGACTTTTTGAATTAATAGGTTAAAATAAGTTTACTTTTCAAAAGAAGAATTCCAAATTTAACCAAATAATCAGATTAAGGAGAAAACCATGAGCAGTATGGAACAGTACGAAGCAGCTGAAGTTTGGTCAGCTGAGGAGCGCGGGAAGTTCATCACACGCACGTACCTGCATCTGGCTGGAGCGGTCGGCGCCTTCGTCGCTCTGGAAGCGTTGCTTCTGAACATTCCGGGAATCGAAAACCTTGTTGCGATGATGCTCAGCGGCAAGTATTCCTGGCTCATTGTGCTTGGCGCTTTTATGTTTGTGAGCTGGATCGCGGATAAATGGGCGTTCAGCTCGACCAGTCTCGTAACGCAGTACTTGGGGCTTGGTCTTTACGTTGCTGCGGAAGCGGTCATTTTCGTTCCGATTTTGTTCATCGCGAAAAACTACCACCCGGGCGTCATTCCGCAGGCCGCCACCGCAACGGTCGCACTTTTCTGCTTCCTGACGGTCGCCGTCATGGTAACGCGCTTTGACTTTTCTTTCCTGCGGACCGGTCTGATTTTCGCCGGGCTGGCCGCGTTGGGATTCATTGTCGCGTCGATTATTTTTGGATTCGCGCTCGGACCGATTTTCACGTACCTGATGATCGCGTTCGCCTGCCTGTACATTCTGTACGACACGTCAAACGTTTTGCTTTACTGCCGTACGGATCAGTACGTTGGTGCCGCCCTCGCGCTCTTCGCCTCGGTCGCGCTACTCTTCTGGTACATTCTCCAGCTTTACCTGAATCGTGATTCGTGATTAATTGGGGTTTCCCAGAAACGTTTTGAACCTTCCTGAATCATCTGCTTTAATTCAAAACAGAATCTTCAGGAAGGTTCTTTTTTTTGATCGGACGGAAAATCTGCAGAGGGCTTAAATGTGCTTCCGCCAGTCCACGAGATGAAAATCGACCTTCATCTGACCGTTAAAGGAGTTCAAAATCGGCCGGAACGCCACGTCGATCGGCGTTTTGGTCTGGTACAGTTGAAGGAGCTCGTCGAGGTGCTCACCCATATTGAACGCGACGAGTCGAAAAGTCCGGTGGAACTGTTCGACGTGAAGGATCAGATGCACTGGTCTTTGCGGATCCCCATCGTAACGCTGTTTCCCAAGGGCTCCCGGCTCGCGGCAAAGTTTCACGTCCGTCGTGCAGAAAACCGGCGCGGGATTATCCGTCCCAAACGGCGCCAGACGATTAATGGCTTGTACGGCCGAAAGCGTGAAAATCGAAAGTATCTCCTCCGAATCGATCCAAAGCTCCGGAATCTTCGCGTCTTTTGGGAGAAGCCGCTCCACCACTTCACAAAACGCTTCGCGGAAAGTTTCCACGTTCGAGGCCGCGATTCTCAGCCCCGCCGCACCCGCATGACCGCCGAACCGTTCCAGATGTTCGGAGCAGAGAGACAGCGCGTCGTGAAGGTTAAACTCCGGGACGTTTGGAATTCCACGCGCTGACCCCGTTCCGCTTTGTGCGCCGGTTTTGCTCAGCGCAATGAGGACCGTCGGCACGTTGTAGCGTTCAGCAAGTTTACCCGCAACGATCCCAATGACCCCCGGGTGCCAGTTATGACTCGCCAGCACGATCGCCGGCGGCGCCTCGGTTTGCCCGGGGTAAAGCTCTTTGAGCTGTTTCGTGGCTTCACGCTGCATGGTCGTTTCGAGATTACGGCGCTTTTCATTCAGTTCATCGAGATAAACCGCCGTTTCCCGCGCAGATTCCGGGTCATCGGTAGTCAAAAGGTCCACCCCGAGCCACGCCTGCTCGAGCCGGCCGGCGGCATTCAGACGCGGAGCCAGACCGAAACCAACGTCTTCCGCCTCAAAAAAATTTTTGTCGTATAGTTTGCTGACTTTCAGAAGCGCTTCCAGCCCAACCGAGGGCTTCGTCCGCAGTTGTTTCAGACCCGAAACGACGATCACACGGTTTTCATCCGTCAGCGAAACCACGTCGGCAATCGTCCCGATCGCGGCTAGCGAGATCGCCTCCAAAATGAACGCTTGACGCCGGTCCCCCACGCGCGGACTGTTCGCAAATCGCTGCGCCAATGCCCACGCCAGTTTGAACGCCACGCCCGCGCCGCTCAAGTACGCGAACGGGTACTGCGTGTCTGTTCGGGGATAACGGATCAATATCTTTGGCCGCCCAACCACGTGTACGGTCGGTTCCGGTGCGTTCACTTCCGGTTCAGCGTAAAGGCGCAGAAATTCATCGTCCGGAAACGCCTCGAATTTCCCGCAAGTCTGAAATTCCGGGTGAGAAAAAAGGTCCGGGTGCACAATGGCGTCCGCGTCCGGAAGGTGTTCACCCGGTTGATGATGGTCCGTGACAATGATCGTCATGCCGAGTTCTTTGGCCAACGCGACCTCTTCCACCGCAGTGATACCACAGTCCACGGTCACGATGACTTCGACCTTCCGTTCCTTCAAATCACGAATGGATTCGATGTTCAGGCCGTAACCGTCCCGCAGCCGGTTAGGAATGAAGTAGATAGGTCGGTTGGCGTCATCTCCACGAAAATCCATGCGCAGACATTTAAATAGAATGGACGTTGCGGTCATTCCATCGACGTCATAATCCCCGTACACGGCAATTTTCTTTCCCTCCCGGGCCGCTTGAAACAGGATCCAGGCAGCGCGAGCACAGCCATGCAGGAGATTCGGCTCGTGAAGATGGATCAGGCGCGGGTCAAGATGACGTGCGACCTCATTCGGGTGCGAAACACCACGGGAAATCAGCAGCTTCGCTAGAACTGGCGGAATTTGAGCAAAACGCACTACATCTGTAATGCTGGCAACGTCACGTTCACCGAGCCGAATGCGCCAACGTTTTGCCAAATGCTTCGCCATATTCTGAAAAGAGGAAAAAGGTGTACAAGAAAAACGGGAAACGAAATTCGTAAAAACCTCGTTTCCCTAAAGAGCAAAGAAAATTATTTTTTCTTTTCCTTGTGAAGGGTGTGTTTGCGTTCGCACGCGCAGAATTTTTTGATGTTGAGTTTTTCACTTCCCGGCTTCCGGCGCAGAACGTAGTTATAGGCGCCACACTCAGAGCACACGAGGAAAATCGGTTCTGCTTTCTTTTTGTTTTTGGCCATTTTTAAGTCTCCAGAGATTACTCGAAGGTTTCCCTCCGATAGTTTCAAAAATAATATTAACGTGTTACATTTTACACAAAGCTGAATTTTTGTAAAGCCCCCCCGCCCCGGAAATTTTAAAAATTTAAGAAGATTGAAAGAGATTTTGTTTCACGATGGGAAAAGTTTGGCAGACAGCTTTCTCACATCTACTTTCAGAATTTTGAAAATTTTTAAGATTTTTTGTCAGTACCCCCTTGAAAGAATTTCGGAATGTGGTATATTATGCGTTCACTTGAGTGAGGAATCACCAAGTATATCTTTG
>SAMEA3663299__coassemble_810_pt1 | contig 12681 bp, 6 predicted proteins | sample SAMEA3663299__metabat2_low_PE_003 | metagenome-assembled genome bin SAMEA3663299 (sample SAMEA3663299) | pig gut metagenome | biome: pig gut; feature: pig-associated habitat; material: faeces | place: China | collected 2013 | reverse complement strand
GACGCCGGCCCTCCGTATCGACGACACTTCCAGCGTCGTCCCCATATAAACCTTCTACCGGGCTTCAAAAGAATAGTTCTTCTCTTTGGCAAACTCTTCGGCTTTCGAGCCTTTGGGGGCGTAAATCGTCATTTCCGAACACTCGCCAAACGCCCATCCTCCGATCTCCGCCACACTCTCGGGAATTACCACAGACTCCAGGGAATGGCACCCATAAAACGAAAATTCTCCGATTTTGGTCACACCCTCGGGAATGACCACAGACTTTAAAGATCGGCAGCTGGCAAATGCATCATCCCCGATCATCGTTACGCCCTCGGGGATGTGATATTCTTCCGGCACAGCAGGGTACGCGACCAGTGTTTTGCCGTCTTTGGAGAGCAAGCAGCCGCCGACACTTTTGAAAGAGGGGTGATTCTCCGAAATTTGCCAGTTTTTCAGGGATTTGCAGCCGCGGAAGGCGTCGCTGACTTCCGTCAAACTGTCGGGAATTACCAGGTTCGTCAAGGAAACACAGTCGTAAAACGTACTGGTTTCCAGCTTTGTCACGCCTTCAGGAATGACGATGGACTTTAATGATTTACACCTGCCGAACGCCGCGCCTTCAATTACCGTCACACTCGGGGGAATCACCACGGAAGTCAGGGATTCGCAGTCCGAGAACGCGCTCATTCCGATGACCGTCACGCCTTCGGGAATACGGTATTCTCCCGTGGCGTTTGGATATGCGACCAATGTTTTGCCGTCTTTCGAGAATATACAACCATCCAGGATTTTGAAACATGGATGATTTTCGGAAACAAGCCAGTTTTTCAGAGACACGCACCTGGAAAAAGCCATTTCCCCAATCTCTGCCACGCTTTTCGGGATCACGACCGTCGTTAAAGAGCTGCAGCCATGAAACGCTAAGGGACCAATCTCGGTCACGCCTTCGGGAATGACCATCGATTTCAAAGAACCGCAATTCAGGAAAGCTCCGTAACCGATTTTCGTTACACCCTCAGGAATGACCGCAGACTCCAGAGAATCGCATTTCCAGAACGTGTGGGATTTGATTTCTGTCACGCCCCCAGGAATGACCACGGTTTTTAAAGCTCTGCAGCCCCCGAATACTACGCTCCCCATTGCCTTCATACTTTTGGGAAGCACCAGGGATTTTAACGATTCACATTCCTCGAACGCATTGTCGCCGATGGTCGTGAGGCTATCGGGAAGCATCACGGTTTCAAGAGATTTGCATTGGTAAAACGCAGTTACACAGATCTCCTTCACCCCTTTGGGAAGATGCATCGACTTTAAGGAACCGCAGCCCTCAAACGCACTGTTTTCGATTGTCGTCACACCTTCGGGAATCGTCAGAGATTTTAAGGAGTCACAGTCCTCAAACAGACTTTTTCTGATGACCGTTATACCTTTGGGAAGCGCCACAGACGTTAAGGACCCGCAACCGGCAAAAGTTCCAATTCCGATTTTTGTCACGCTGGCGGGAATTTTGATGGACTTTAAGACAGGACAGTCGGCAAAAGCCCAATCTTCAATTTCCGTCACGCCCTCGGGGATCTCCACGGAGATGACGAAGCTGCAAAGCTCGAACGCACAAGTGCCGATGACCGTCACGCCATCAGGAATCACCACTTCGGTTTCTTTGCCGATGAATTTGATGATTTTGGAACCGTCCCACTCGAAAGAATCCAGGCTGGTGGGTCTGGAACCCCCCTTCCCTTTGGCATAAGCCGTGAGGCAAAAGAAAAAGATGAAAACCAGGAAAATCAAAAAGAATCTCAAGGAAAACCTCCCCTTAACTTGACCGGCGGGACGCCGGCCCTCCGTATTAACGACGCTGGAAGCCTCGTCCCCGTAACGGTGGCATAACTGCCACCGTAAATTCTGGGTTTTCGATACCCGGAGCTGACGGCCAATTAACTTGACCGGCGGGGACGCCGGCCCTCCGTATCGACGACGCTTCCAGCGTCGCCAAGACAGGAAATCAAATCCCGAAATATGGATTTTTTGATTTCACTCAATCCTGGTGACGCTGGAAGTATCGTCCCCGCAGAATTTTCATTTCGAACAGGTCAGTCCTGAGGCACGGTCACGGCAGAAGATTTTGTAATTTCCTGCCGGGTCGTTCAGGTTCGTCTGGAATTCCAGCTCACAGATGCCATTCTCTGCGCAGGCATAGCCGCCGCCGTCGATTTCTTTCCCTTGAGCGTCAAACAGGCGAATCTCCACCGGGAGCAGCGCATGAACTGGCTTACCATTATCGTCCAGAACTGTCAGTTTTACGCGGACTTTCTCGCCCCGCTTCACTTCTGCGAGGTTGGGAGCCTGAACGTCCAGCGACTTGATCTCCGACTTGAGGAAAAGGAGCATCCGGCCGTCGTTCGTCTCGTATTTGAGCGGAACCTCGACGCGCTTTCCGTCCGCGGTCCGGCTGAACTCCACTTTTCCGCCGCGGGAAAGCTCGTACACCGCCCGGATCTCTCCGTTCGGGTCGGCAAGTGACGCGGAACCTTCAAACGGGAGGCCCTTTTCCATCGTCATGCCCCACTGACCCACGTAATCGCCAAAGGTGCGGTGGTCGTTCAGGACGAACAGGTAGTCCACGCCGTCCCAGTTTCGGGCGAACGTGAACAGCTCGGGGCTGGAGGAATCCGCGCGCGGCGTGTACTTCCCGGCCAGGGCTTCGCGCAGGGCCAGCGAGTCCGCGATCGATTTCTCTTTGGCGGCCCGAGTGAATTCCTGCGCTTTGGTGTTCACCCAGACTTTGGCCATTTTCTCGACTTCCTCGGTCGAGTCCATCGTCGGGCGCGCCACTTTGTTGAGCGGGACCAGAATGTCCGCTTTGAGCGCCTTGCAGAGCAGTTCGTCACCGACCAGGATCCCGCCTTTGGCCTGGAATTCCTTGATCTTTTCTACGACCGGAGCGGGGAGGTAGTCGCACTGCGGCGCATACAAAACCTTCGCGTTTCCGAAACCGTCCCGCATGATGGTTTCTTCGTAAATGACCCGCGGATCGAGGCGTGCGCGCTGGAAGAACGTCAGGTCCGGCGCGTTCCAGCCCCACGTTCCGTGCCCGGCGAAAATGCAGCTCGTGAAGCTTTCCAGAACGGCGACCGGGGACTCCTCACGCCCCAGGCGTTTGAGCGTCGGGCCGAGCGGCGCGACCACTTCGGTCAGCATCTTCTTCATCATTTTCGGCGTTTCGGAATTCGTGTACGTGTAGCCTTTCTGCGCACCGGTCTCCACGATGCACGCGTAGCCGTGGAACATGATCCCCTGCACCGGCTTGGAAATCATCGCCCAGATCGCCGCCTGGAGCGAGTCCGGCGGGATGGTCGGGAAATCGGCGTCCGGTTTCTCCAGCACCCACTGCGGAGTCGGGAGGACTTTCACCGTTTTCGGCGCGAGCTGGGCGCGGTAGCAGATGATCTGCGTCATGATCATGACGTCCTGCGGGAGGCCCGCCACTTCGCGGCCTTTGGCCATCGCGAAAAGTTCCTCGACCGGCCCCGCGACCGTCAGTGGCTCGGGGTACGCGTAGATCCACTGGCTCAAAACGTCCACGTTTCCGCCGGAGCCCCATTTTGCCGGGACACGGACCGCCGGGTCGTAGAAGCTGAAGAACGGACGTTTCGTTTGCTGCTCGGAACCGTCACGGAAACGGCCCGCCACTTTGCGGTACTCGTCGGCGATCAGCGAATTGTACTTCGGCCAGCCATCGCCGCCGTTCCAGAACCAGCGGTAGTAGTTCAAAATCGGATCATCGTCCGGGACCACGCCGTCAGGAAAACGCTCCGGTGCGATGTGCAGCGGCGCGGTTTTCCCCTGAACTTCTTCCGGAATTTCCTTGCCGGTCTCGGCTTTGTACTGCTCCGCCTCCCGCGGGAAGGACGGGAACGTGTGGTCGCGCAGCTCCGAGTTCGGCAGAACTCCTCCAAAGGCCGGGTGCAGACCGAACGTTTCGGCATTGGCGCGGGCGGTTTCCTGAGCCAGTTCCTGAAGGACCGGGTTGGAAACCTCGATCCCGCCGTTACCCTTGGCGTCCAGACGGGGGTTCCCGGTACGGTCGGTGCGGTAAAAGTCTTCTTTTTTCGTCCCTTCGGGGTAGGTCGGGCCGATGTGCTTCACGAGTTTCAGGCCCGAAAGCAGCGCGCCGTCGAGCTGGGTGAACGCGTTTTGCGCGGCGACGTCCGACCTGTTCGGCGAACCGAAACCGAAACTGCACGAGCCGTGCGTGAAGCCGAAATCAAGGACTTCCTCAAACGAGCGATTATTGAACATCCAGATCAAAGCCGGGAAACGATCGGCAAAAACGGGGCCGACGCCGAAGCGGATCTGCTGCTGGGCCTGCGTTTCGGAACCGTCGGCTTTTTTACCGGTCAGAGTGACTTCCAGCGTATAAAGGCCCGGCTTGACGCGCGTCTCGATCGGGTAGTTCAGTTCGACCGATTTTTCGGCCGGGATATCCTCGAACTTCTGCGTAAACGGCTTGAATTTCATTCCCGAGGCTTCGCTCTTCTGGACGATTTTCAGCGTCACGTCAGAAATCGGCTCTTTCGAGAAATTCTCGATCTGGACGCAGCCGGCCACGTCCTTTTCGCCGCGCTCAAACGCACTGCGGCCCATGAACGAGATCCCGATCGGCTTACGTTCGACCGGCGTGATGGCGACGCGCTTCACGATCCCGTTGAACTGGTCGAAATTGGATCCGACGCGGTCGCCAATGGTCGGCGTATGTTTGCTTGGCGCGATCGGACCGGCCTTTCCGACGTTCTGGTGAAGTTTTTCGCCGTTAAAGTCCCACTCGACGGAGCGGTTCGCGTCGTAGAGAAATTCCAGATGGACGGTTTTTCCTTCTTCAAGCTTGACCCGCGGACCGGAAACGCACTCGGTGCAATTTTGGAAACCAACATAAAGAAACGGCTGCCAGATGTCATTTCCGCAGTCCGCCAGCCGGACCTGAAAGCCCTGGTGGTATTGGCGGTTTTCCGGGTCGGTGATGTACGTGACGTACATCGAATCCCAGAGGACACTCGAACGTTTCGGAGCGTCATATTCCAGGTTCTGCCCGCCGACAGAAAAATCGGCTTCAAAGCGAAACGCTTCCGGGATCTGGAAATCTTTGGGCGACTTCATCGACCAGCCGGCGGCGTCACTCAGGCCGAAACTGGTGGGCACGAGCCCCTGACCATCGAGGATCTTCGCGAACGTGCGCAGCTTTCCGCCTTCCGGCAGAGCGTCAGCGTGGGTGAAATCCCAAACCTGAGCGTTGGCGTTCAGTGTGAGCGACCAAAGAGACAAAAAGCATAAAAACAGAAATCTTTTCATGGGGTGGGTTCCTAATAAAAAAATGAAAGGTGGCCGCCTCAACGACCACCTTGAAAAAAAACTCTTCTATTGAAGCATTCGCTTGAGGATGATGACTTTATCCGCGTTGTGGTTCCTGCCTTTCTCGAACCCGACGGGAATCGTCCGGTCGATCATATAAAACGCCCTGTAACGTTTCCTCTCGCCGGAATTTGAACCAAGCTCAACGTTGGTCACAGCATCGTTTTCATTGACCTCAAAGAATCCCATCGTAAGCCAGACGGCGAAGACGTTGGAACGTGTCGTCGTGAGATTCGCGTAGCGGTAGTAATCCAAACGGTTCGAAATGTCCGAAACATCAGCCGTTGTGTTACTCGAGGAACCAGATGCTGTAATCTGGAACTTGGACGAATTCAGGATGGAATTTTCCGGCGACTGGATGATCGAACGGAACGTTGTCTGGCTCTTCGTAACGGTTGCATCGGTGTCCAGCAGCGATTTCAGAACCAGCTCGTTCGCCGTGTTCAGGTTGATTTTTCCGGGCTCGCGGTACATCGTGTAATAGGCTGCAGGCAAATCCTGGTTTGCGCTTCCGGAAGAATTCCGGTAATAGGGGTTCAAAACCATCGGTGAAACGATCTGCGGGGTCGGGACCCGGAAAAAGCCGATGATTTTCCGCAATTCGCCCGAGAAATTTGGCAGGTAGCCGTACGTATTCGCCAGGCCTTCACCTGATCCTTCGCCATTGAAATGGTACATCAGTTCCGAGGAGCATCGGTTCGTCACGTTCATCAGCTGGAACGGACTGACTGGCGTCGTATTGATCCAGCCTAACCACGGTTTGCTTCCCGAAGGAATCTGACCAAATTTCGGAGGAGTAGTCGAAACCGGTGCGTTCGTTTTGGAATTCTGCTCCCATACGTAGGTATTGTTACGCTGCTGGGAGAAGATATTCGTAGGATTGTTGCCGTTGACGACCAGATTCTTGTTTTCATCCTTTTCCTGTTCCGTAGTAATACGGGCGTTCATGACCGTCAAATCCACGATCATCGAATCGACCGTAATGTATGGATTATAATCATTGTTCCAGGCCCTATGGGGATCCGCGAGGCGCTGAAGATGAACGATACAGCGGTTTTGTGTATCTGTACCGTACCTCTTCAAAATCTGCGCAGCGTTCGGATTTTTGGAAAACAGCCCCCACGTTGAATCCACCTCAAGATCAAGCGGAGACTCAGAGCTTAAATCCGTGGCATTCAGTTCCAGAGAAGTATCTGGTCCATAGTAGTCACCACTGGTCCCAACATTGAAACGCGGCTCCGTGAGGCTGAAACGGGCAAAGGTCTGCGCCGAACCGATCGGTTCAACCCCCATCGCGTTTCCGTTTCCAAGCCCTCCTATCGAAGAAAATGTATTTCCATTGATCGTAACCGATTTCTGGATCCCATTATTGCCCGTAATTTCGCCAGCTTTCGTGTTCTTGTTGAACTGGAACACGGTCTGACCCGACGGACCGATCAACAATGTGCCGCTCGGTGTAATATTGGGATTCTCTCTGGGGTAAAAAGTGAAGTATTTGTTATTTGAGGAGGAGGTAAGATCGGGCGCCACATTCAAACTCGTGTTCTTGTTGAAACTCAGCACCATACGAATGTGATAAGCGAAGCAGTCCCCCGTGTTACCGGTTTGCGGCCACGTTGCAGTGTCGCGTTTCAAATTATGTTCTTCGTCCCCAATAGTGTAGTCGTCTGTAACGACCAAACGCCACACGGGATTGCTTCCTGCCATCTTGGAAAGATCAATTTCGTACGAGTTATTCTTGTAAATGTCATTCGCAACATTCGGTGAACCGGTAGAATCAACGGGGTGATACAGTTGAACGAAAAGCGCTCCCTGCGGTCGCAAATACTGGTCCCAGTCGATGATCCCATCAGGATCGACCTGTTTACTTTGCAGTTGGGAAAGTTTGTTTTTGATCGTAGCTTCCGTTTGATCAGTCACGAGAATTTGATGGCCGTCCTGGTCGGTTTGCACGTGGCCATCCGCATCCAAAACGGGATACTTGTTTTTTGTGAATGGTATTTTGTAATTCTCGTAAATATTCGTATCGGTCTGGCTTTGCGGGCCTTTGACAGGATTTCCACTTTCGTCAAAACCATAGCCGCCAACGTGCTGATCGTCAGTGATTTCTGCATTCGGCTCGGTGTTTCGGGAATGGATCGCGAGGGTCTCCGTGATGAGGAGCTCCGGCTGTTCGCAGCCGAAAACGGTGAAATCCGCGCCCATCGGTTTGAATGGGGTCATCGCGTTATCAACATCAATGAAATCGACAACGTTCGCAGCCCACTGCGCCCGGCGCTTTTCCACCGTATCGCCGCTTCCCCCGGGGTCCAGATTCTGATCACGCATAATCTCGTAAATGGACTGCATGAACTGCTGACGCTTGGGATAACAAGTCCCCTGCCAATCGTCATCTTTCAGGGTAAACGCCGCAGCGCGCAAAAGGTCGATTTGCCAACCGGCCGCCACTTCAGGAACGCAGGAATTCAGGTTTGTCGTGTTGGAAAGCTTTTTGGAAATCGGCAGGTCCCAACTTTCCGTTGTGATCAAATGCGCCAGTTTATATAGGGTGTTTGACGAAACAGAACCGCCATTAGACAAAATATTCTTCAGGCGTTGAGGCAGGAACGGCGTGTCAAAGTCATAGGGGCGAATGATCGCTTCCAGTTCCATCGGCGAAAAAGGCATATCCGTACTGTTACTTACACCAGAACCATTTCCGCTGTAAATCCCCGCAGGATGGAGAAGACCAAGGTCACGGTCGTAAGTGTTTCCTGTACTGCCTCCGATGGAAGAAACGGTTCCCATGGATTTCGGACTGAACGAAAGGTTGCCATTTGTAACGGAAATATCCCACTTGCCAAGAACGTCGTGAGGAATACGTTGGACATTGGTAGAGGTGCTGTCGTTCAGGTTCGCGCTGGCAGAAAATTCTTCGTACCAAGGCCCACGAACATCGGAAGTCACAATATGGTCAGGTTTTTCTGAACCAGCTGAATTTGTGGAATCGGCCTGAGCGGAAAGTCGGGCGTTGAACAGGGATTTGGCGAGGGATTTACCGTCGGAAAACTCTGAAAGGGTCCTTTCCCATGCGATTTCAGCGGGGCCGCGGCCCATGCCGTATTTGTTGGTGGAAGTACCGCTGTCAGAGGGCCAGTTCCCTGCGGCGTTCACGTTGAGCTTGCCATCCATGTCCTCAATAACCACGCCAAAGAGCGGCTTGAAGCGCGTGCCGTCTTTGTAGGTGAAAACAGGCATACCGAGATCCAGCCATTTGGAATCCGCGTAGCCGTCATTATCCGCGTCCACCTCGCCGGAAACCGGGCTGGTTGCGTTACTGAAAGAGCGGGTCGAAACTTTCCCATCCACATCCCTTCCCGCCAGGTAATAGTTGTTTCCATCTACTTTGTCGTAATCGTGATTTGGCTGCTGATAGGGCAGCTTGTTCACAATGAACGTAGCGCTTCCGTTGAACGTCGCGCCGTCCGGGAACGGGAGGCAGTACATTTGGCCATCCTGGTATTTCAGAACGACTGTGCTTCTGCGGTAAGCTGGGGAGGTTTCATCGACACACGTGATGACGCAGCCGGCGTAATCCTGTTGGCCGCCGGAAATGGTGACCATACTGTTGGAAGTACCAAAAGTCCCATTGAATTCCGCGGAGGGTTTGGCATACTCATCGCTGGTTCCATACATATCTTCAAGCAGACTGTTCTGATAAACCGCCGAATCGGAATTGTTCGTTCCGCGGATAATCGTCATGATCCCGTCCTGAAGCATCGCTTCCGGATCCACCGTGATTTCCCCCATACGGCGGTTCTGGTTCGCGGCATCTTTAAGCTGGCCCGTGGTCAAAAGGAACGTAACAGCGGAAAGCCCCACCATCGAGAGGAGCACCATCACGATGAGCAGGACCATGCCCGAACGACGAGTTGAAACCGATGTGTGAAGCATATCAAAATCCCCTGTATGGTTTTAAGAATCAATCTTACGGGGACGACGCTTCCAGCGTCGTCAAGTATTATGAAATTAACCGAGTAACGACGCGGGAAGCGTCGTCTCCGAACTGGCTTTATCGATTCTGGATCGGGACGATCTGGGTATATGTGCCAACGACTCCGCCGGGAGTGTAGATGTTTCCGCTGGCCGCATAAGTCCATTGAGGGCCGTAAAGCTCCATCTGATCGCCATAGAAACTGCCAATCCGGTACCAGTGACCTCCCGTGTTAGACCACAGAAAAACATACTGCCCAACGACCAGGCGTTCCAAGTCATCGCTATTGATCCCATTCGTATTGATTTGGACACGAACGACTCCCATATTGTCCGAAATGGAACTGACTCCTATGGAAATACCGCGGCATTGAGTACCGGTCCGTTCCGGTTTGTAAGCGACTGCGGCGGAAACCTCGCAGTATTCACCGCTGATTTGATGAATGGTTCCGACCCACGAGTAATCACTCTTAAGAGTCGTGTCATAATTCGGCGGATCTTCTTCGTCAGTTTTTAAGGAATTGTTTTGGCGCAGATGATCTTTGCATTCAAAGTCCGCCGCGGTCTTCTGAGAATCGGAAAGCGTCAAGTTCGAGTTTGTTCCCGCGGTCCAGTTACAGGTTTTCAAAACCGGATTCGTCAAAGTGGCCGAGGGTGTGAAATTGTCCTTCATAAAATTCTCGGTTAACATGGTTTCCAGCGCTGCACGGCCACAGTTCGCCGCCATATCCGCACGGAATGACGTTTTAAAAAGCTGTTCGCACAACGCGATGGCACTGGCAATGCCGAAAATACCGACCATGATCACGGAGGTGGCGATGAGGACTTCCAGGAGCGTGAAGCCTGCGTGTTTGTGATTGATAAAATGTTGCATTATTTCCCTCCCGTGACCTTGGTCGTGTCGCTGAAATTCGTATCGTTCCCCAAATTGCGGACACAATGGACTTCTCCGGTCTTGGTGCTGATTACGACCCAGTAAGTGTTGTAAACCTGTGTATTGTCTTTACCGTCCTCGGCCAAGGTGGTGTTTCCATCCATCATACGCCCCCATTCCCCCACCAAAAGGATGATTTTGCCATTTTTGGCAGTGGAATCTTCAGAAAGGATCTCCGATCCATTGATATACAATGAAGCAGTGCCGTCTGGTCTGAAAAGAATAATTGGGGGTTTTTTCTTGCTAAAAGAATAATTCCTCAGAGGTGTATTTGCACTGGAACTATAGTATAAATCGACGATATAACCCTTCGGAAGTGAGTAACTGGCCTCGATCCCCAAGGCTTTGGCGAAGGCGTTCGAGCTTTCAGAAACCGGAAATTTGTGAACCAGGTAGAAATCAGGATTGCTGATGACTTCCCGGCTTAAACCAAAACCGGCGACTGTCGAATTCGCAGCCTGTAAGTAAGCTCCCGTCCCATTGATCTGGTATGTATCGCCTTTTTGGAGGGTAGGTAGAGTGGCTGATTCGTAGCTCGGCGGAGCCGTCATTTGCTCGATGGTAATACAGCCGTAGGGGTAATTCTGATGGAAAGGAGTTAACGTTACGGCACAACAGCGTCCTAGCCGAATTGCTCGGGTACGAGCGGACTCACATGCCGACTGAACTCCACGTGCAGACTCACGAGCCATACGGTTTTCAGCAAGCGGCGTGAGGACCGGAATCGAAACGGACATTAATATGACCATAATCGCCGAAACGACCAGAAGTTCGACCAGCGTCATTCCCCGATGGTGACCGGATAGGATTTTTCGGTTATTAAACATAATGTTATTCATCGTTTCGCGGATCAAAGGTTATGGTTCGTAATGTTGTCGTAATAGGCGGAAGCATCCGTAGCACTGCCAACAGATGTATTACTGCAGGGAGTTGAACCGCTCGCGTCCTGATTAATGCCAGTTTCCCGGTCCTGACCTGCGGATATAATCAACGGGAAGACCGCGTAATTACTGATCCCTGAATTGTTTCTTCGGAATGCTGATTCAAAAGGACAAGGCGCAATACTCGTATCGTTGGAAAGCTGGATTTTGGAAATAACACAGCCGTGTTCGTTGTAATGTCCCGCGGGCCAGCGGATAAAGTAAATCGGATTCCCCCACCCGTCAACGAACTCATTCAGCCCATTACCATCTGTATCAGCAATTTCCAGGCTGTTGAAAGCAGATTCCGCTTCCGGCATCCCCATCACGATCTGATAAAGCAACTCAGCGGAGGCCAAACCGGTAACATGGGATCTGCCATTCGCAAGTCTGATCCTGTACGGCGAATAGGAGTTATTCACCTCGCTCCAATGATCCGGCATTTCGTAACGCATCAGGTTGTAAAGATTTTGAAGTCTCGTTTGGGCATTGTTCCCCGGGACACGGCGGTACTGGTATGAAGCGTACTTTTCCATCACAAACTGATTGAGTTTTTGAATGGTGGAACGGGTGCGGGTCTCTTTGGACATATTGTCCGCCACACGCATACCGGCCGCGCCCATCCCCATGAGCGTGACCAGAAGTGCGATGACTACCAGCATTTCCATTAATGTAAAGGCAGAGCGTGAGGTGTTCATGCCGTTTCCTTTATTTGGTTTTAAATCGAATCAGTCAATCAGGTCTTTGATGGTTTTCTTGCCGAAGTTGACTACGTTGTCAAGCCCACCTTTGGTGTTAGCATTGTTAAAAGTGCTTTGCTGAACGGTAACTTGTCCAGTCGGGCCCCAGTCATCATCAAGACCGGCAGAAACGATTTGATAAGTTTCCGGATTGTACCAGTTGCCATTCACATCTTTGTAGGCCACGTAGTTCGTCGGATAGGATTTATTCCCTGTTGCACCGCGGGCCTTTAAATAACGGTAAGGTTCATTACAGCCGGACGGAACGAATTTGTTGCTCCCCAGGCGTGCCTTGTCAAATTCAAAAAATCCTTTGGTTCTATTTGTAGAAGAGGTATCAAAAGGTGTTTTGGGATTGGCGCAATGAGGACCAAGGAAAATATAAAGTGCCGTTTCGGGGGTTACCGTTTGAATCGAGGTGGATGTTGCGTCCGGGTAACAGCGACGAATATGTTTCGTAACCGCTGACGAGTCCGTCCCATCTGGCGGGTATTCCCCAAACTCCGCCTTGTACGCTTCCAGAGCCATGGAGAGCTGCTGGATCTCGGAGCGAATGGCGGAGCTCTTGACCGAACGCATAACCGCCGGGGCCGTGCCCGCGACCATGCCCGCGAGGAAACCAATGATAATGACGACCGTCAGAAGCTCCACAAGCGTGAAGGCCGCGCGTCTGTTGTATGAACGTTTCATGTTTGTATCCTTTTTTTCGGGGACGACGCTTCCA
>SAMEA3663299__coassemble_783_pt1 | contig 12973 bp, 13 predicted proteins | sample SAMEA3663299__metabat2_low_PE_003 | metagenome-assembled genome bin SAMEA3663299 (sample SAMEA3663299) | pig gut metagenome | biome: pig gut; feature: pig-associated habitat; material: faeces | place: China | collected 2013 | reverse complement strand
GTGCGTAAAGTGGGAGGGTAAGGAGGGATAAAATGAGCAGGAACAGCTTTTTCATTTCTGATTTCTCCATAAAATAAAAGAACGACGAATCAAGAGAAAAAACGACTTTTTCCCTTTTGCCCTCAGGCTGATTCGTCATCGATCCTTGATTTTTAATTCGTTAATCCGGAAGCTGGGCGACCTGACCGTCAGCCCGGCTGCCGAGGTAGCGGTGGGTTTCTTTGTCGATCGAGTAACTGATGCGGTGAACGGAACCGTCGCACATCGTCATGCCCAAAGTACCCGCGTGCGCACTGCCAAAATTATAGCAGTAATCAAGACCCTGACGGTCCTGCATCGGCTGGTACTGTGAATAGGCGCCGTAGCCGTTTGTGTTGTAACTCCACCGGTTATTATCGCAGTCCTGACCGATGTAAAACGACTGATTGTCTCCGCCGTTCGTTCCGAGCGTATAGTAGTTCGGATCGAGGAATTTCTCGCCGACGAGGTACGTGTTCGTGGTTCCATCCTTGACTTGACCAACGGTACAGAAGCTGCGCGAATACATCACACCGTCCCAGTCCGTTTCTTTATCGGGCCGGGCCGCATTGGGAAAGCCAGCAGTGCTGTTTGGGGTATGAACACCCACAAAACCTTTCGCGCCGGAATTGGCCGCATAATCACCCTTGATCACAACGTCCGTGCTGGAATTCATCGCCACGGTCGCGCAGTTCACCGCCTGGTGTTTCCCCATCGGGTAACCCATCGAGATTCTCTTGGAAGGGCAGTTAAAAACGGAAAGTGGAGTTTCACCACGGGTTTTCGCCCCGTTTTTCTGCGTTTCGGTGATCGCATCGGGTTGACCGTCCGCCCCGAGTTGGTGTAAAGCGTTCTGCTCGAGCATCGGAAGAATGCTATAACACCAACCGCCCGGCTGCGCTACACCAGTACGGTCAGGGTCCCCGACCCAGTACCAGTTCCAGCCATTTGAGGGATACGCACGTGAACTGGACTCGTAATTGATACAGGCCAGCCCGAGTTGCTTCAGATTGTTGCCGCACTGCATCTGGCGCGCGGCTTCCCGGGCCTGTTGAACGGCTGGAAGAAGCAGACCGACAAGCATCCCAATAATCGCAATGACGACTAAAAGTTCAACGAGAGTGAACGCAGCTTTCTTGCACATACCACCTCTCTCATTTCTTTCTCAGCCAGCACAGTCCCAAGGCGCCAAAAGCCATCAGTATCCACGCAGCAGGTTCCGGAACCCCACTTACAGGGGTCATGGCGCCGTAGATCCCACTCAAAGCCGCCGCACTGCCGTAGCCGCTGAAGTCCCAGGCGAAACCGCTGGCGGAATCCATACCGGTCAATTTGAAAAGATTAGTGGAGGTGTCATATTCTGCGGAAGCCCCCCCGGGGAGGCAGTCGTTAAACCATGCAGCAAACGCAGCCTGATCGCCGGTCTCGATCGCCAGCGAAATGTCGGCCATCTCGTGCGGAAGCTGAACGAAACCCACTTCGGAAGCGTTGAACTCGATGCCGTCCGAGGTTACTGTCGCGGCTTTTTCCACCTCTTCATTCAAAACGGCATACAGAGCTTTCTGCGCCGTATCGGACTTGAGTTTCAGGTACCCCGTCGAAACGTCTGTCGATCCGTAGGTATAGTTCGTGGTGGCTTGAGCAAGGCAAATACCCGTGTCACCCAGCAGAGTCTGAAGGTCGTCGAGCGTCGTCATCGCCACGGAGGTGGAGACGGAAAGTTTGGAGGAATTCGTGTCATTGGACGCCAGCGTGACGGTTCCGGCATTGACCGTCGAAAAACCACCTTCGTCCACAATGAATTTGGCCTTTCCGTAAGACGTAACGAGGAAGGTTTCGAGTGTGTCACTGGTGCCGGCCTGGTTCTTCCACTCGATGTTGCTTCCCGCAAGGGTCAGCGTTCCTCTGCCGACGAACTGCGTATCGAAGCCAAGGTAGTTCGTGTGAATTTTCGCGTCGGAAATCGTGATCGTACTGCTGTCGCTTCCACCATACAAAGCGAGCTTGTTCACGTTGACTTCTCCGCCGCTGATGGTGGCGTAGCCTGCGGTATTATGACCCACTCCAAATATCAGAGTGTTAATGGCTCCGCCGGTCATGGTGAGTTTGCCTGTACCGCCGGTCTGGGCGTTGCCACCGCCGATGAACAGCGCTCTGTTAATGGAACTGCTGTTTGTGCCGACGTTGATCGTTCCGCCGGAAACGGTCAGTTCGTTAGTACCCGAACTCTCGCCAACGCGAAAGCAGCCTGCGACGTTCACGGTCCCGTCGGTCACGTTCATCTTCGCCCCTTTGTCCACGACCAGACTGTTATTTCTCGCTGCCTGGTAAGGCTGCCAATCGACGTTGCACCAGCCATTGACGTTCAGCGTTCCGCCGTCCACGTTCAGCGCCGAACCGGAACCTTCGACCCTTAAAAATGTATTGGCATTGGCCGTACCGACCGTGGTCGTGCCATTGTCCTGCGTGTAGGACGAGCCGTCTTTCACGGTGAGGATATTCGCAGTGAGTTTGGAATTCGCGCCGGTCATCGTGACGACAGAAGGCGTTTGGGTCCCGATTTTTGCCGGGGCCTCTGCCGTGCTGTTAGCGGGAAGAATGTCCTTTCCTTTTCCGAGCGTCCAGTTGCCCGCATGGATAATTTCCGCGCCCGAAGCGATGTTAAACTTTCCGGCCAGTTCGATCGACTGCTCCGCATCCTCGTTCGTAGAGGAATTGAGCGTCAGGGCCGTTGCCGAGTTGTTCTGGATCATGCCGTTATTGGGCGTGACGCCGCCGGGGAGGGACGCGCCGCTGCGGACCAGAAGCGTTCCTTCGTTCACGACCGTCGAGCCGGTGAATGTATTCTCACTCGATATGCCGATCGCCAGAAGGCCGGGGCCGGTTTTCGTCAAATCACCGTCCGGTCCCGCAGAGCGGGTTTGCAGTTTGCCGGAAATTTCCGCCTGCTTGTCCGCCGCCACGTTCATCGTAAGACCTTCAGGCCCGATATAATAGTTGTTATTTCCGGAGGAGTAGGAGAAGAGCGTCGGGCCTGGCCAGCCCCCTTGGCCGGTCGTTTCCTGAATGTCGATCGTCGCGTTGTTGAAGTAGGTCGTACCAGCGCCAATGTAACGTCCTTTGGTGTTTATCGTGAGCGTCGCGTTCACCAATGTGAAAGCACTGGCGACAATATCTGTTTTTGTCGTAAATTTTCCAATGTTGGTTCCCAGGTTGCTTCGAAGTGTAACGGCTTTCCCACCACTGTTAAATGAGACGTTGAGATTTGACGTGGTATTATTGACCAGGCTCCCTTGCGTAATGGCGAAGCCGCCGGTGTAACCTGATGTGGCTGGAGGGGTGGCTGCAGTGCCGATCACAAGCGTTCCGCCTTTGAGCGTAGTCACGCCGGTATAGCTGTTGCTGGCGGAAAGATTCAACTGGCCGTCCCCTGTTTTTACCAGTTTCCCCGTCTGCCCGGAAGCATTGGCGAAAACGCCGGAAAATTGCGTCGTTACCCCGCTGTCAACGTTCACGGTCAAGCCGGTATTCCCCTGAATGGTGTAGTGCATCCGGTTCCCACTGTAAAACAGGAACGTGTGATCTGTGGGGTCAACGATTGTTACCGTGGTGTGGATCGTTGAATCATTAAAAGAGAAATAAGTATTACCACTGCTGTTTGAGATTGAGGAAACATTCGTCGCACCGGTCAGCGTCGTGTACGGACCGAAATTGAGAGTGGTGTTATTGGTGGTGTCCCAACGTCCGTTGATCGTGATTGTGATGGGAGTTGCCGCGCTTCCGATGAAATTGGTCGTTTGTCCGTTATAAGTTCCCTGATTTGCGGCACTGATGGTCAGATCGGTGGTCACATCCGCCGCTTGAAGGGAAGCCGCGGCCAAACAAAGAATGACCGGGAGGAAAAGTTTGCTTAATCTACCCCCCCCCCGTAAATTACCACATTTCTCACACATACGCATTATATGGACTCCTTTATTAATAATAAGGCGTTTATATTCCTTAGCTGAAAAACTATCTAAATCTTCAAAAACTGTTTATTAGATAAATTATACATCAGGTTTCAGAATTTACAACATTTTTTTGGCGAAATTTTTTAAAAAAGTTAAAATTTTAGTCAAACTCTAAAAATTCATCCCTGAACTGAGTATTCAATATTGGAACAGAAGATCGAGATGTTGAAAACCGACCAAAATTGAGAGAAAACAATCCCCCATTGCAGAAATAAAGGAAGGCAAAAGCCTCGTCCCCGTAATTATTGCGGGATCTGAACCGCCTGGCCGTCGGCGCGGTAGCCGAGATACTGGTGGACGGCGAGGTCGATACTATAACTGATACGTTGGGCGGAGCCGTCGCACATCGTCATGCCGAAGGTTCCTGCGTGGGCGCTTCCGAAACGGCCGCTTCCAATGTCGAACCCGGTACGATCCTGGCAGGGCTGAGACTGCACTGCGCGGAGAATATCGTGGTCCGTCCCGATCAGAGCCGATTCATTATCCTGGCCGTCCGTGTTGCCGGCCTCGTATTTTTCCGGAGCGAGGTACTTTTCTCCGAGCAGGTACGTATTGGTCGTTCCGTCGCGGACTTCACCAACGGTGATCTCGCTGCGGGCGAAAATGACCCCCTTGGATTTGCTGGTCGTGTCGGCCCAGGAGTTGGTATCGCAGAGCTGTTTTGCGGCTGCCACCGTTTGAGGCTGGTTCTGGGTGCCGGTCGTGTTTCCCTCGTTGCCCACGTAGTCGGTCTTGCTTCCCTGCGTGTGGCGTGATGCGTTCACCGGGTAAACCGCACCGGAAGTCGGGTACTGTTTCACCGTGCGGCGGCTCGGGCAGAGGATCGTGCCGATAGGCGTCTCGCAGCGGGTTTTCGCGTTACTCATCTGCGGCTCACCCGAGCTGAATTTATCGCCGTCGGCGCCCAGCTGGTACATGGCGTTCTGCTCGATGAACGGGAGGATCGAGTAGATCCAGCCGCCGCCCTGGTTCTTGCCGAAACCCTGGTCCGGGTCGCCGGTGAAGTACCACCACCAGCCGGCGGAGGGGTACTTTTTCGTCGTCGATTCGTGATTGAGGCAGGCCAGACCGAGCTGCTTCAAATTGTTGCCGCACTGCATCTGACGCGCCGCCTCACGTGCCTGCTGGACAGCCGGAAGGAGCAGCCCCACCAGCATTCCAATGATCGCGATGACGACCAGAAGTTCCACGAGTGTAAAAGCATTTCGTTTCATGATTTCCCCCAATATTGTAGTGAATCCCGGTGTTGTGAAGGGTCAAAGTGTTTCGTTCCTGTGGGCGAGTTCCATCGCGAAGGCCGGCAGGCAGACGGAAACGTAATCGGCCCCGGGTTCCTCCGGCGAGGAGTACTGCACCAGTTCACCCGCAGGGGTCAGAATGGCCTGATTCTCACGCACGACCGTAACGGAACCGTCCTCGGCGGTGATGTAGAGCGCACCCTTCAGAACGAGAGTGAACTCGTCAAATTCAGGACGCTGGGCCGGTTCACTCCAGCCCGCCCTGCTCGTCAGCCGACCGATGCTGATGCGCGTGTCGCCGGAGCTGATCCGCCCAAAAAACTCCGTGATGCTCATCGAATCGTCTGGAAAACGAACCGGCGCGGTAATTAGCTTGAACATTTCAAACCTCATTTGGGACCGAAATGGAATTTCAAAAAAACGACGTTTTTCTCATTTTACCACCGGAGGCCAAAAACGTCAAGGGGGAAAAGCGGCGGAACTGGAAAAAATCTCCGAAAGATGCAGAATCTCCGCAAAACCAACTCACCGTGGACATGGACAACGGACAAAAATATATGGTTTTTTTGTCCACTGTCCGTGTCCACATCCTTTCAAATCGAGAAAAACGCACGAAGAAGAATCATCGGCTCACACCATTTTAAGAATTGGCCGGGTTTTCAGGGAAAATTCACTCTTTCCTCGTAGAGGTTTGCTGGCCGACCCAGTGTTCCACGGCGTACTGCCACTCCGTCCAGGCGGAGCATATCTCGGTGGCGATCCAGTTGATTTCTTCCCACTGTTCCCCGGTACACAAATCCCTCATGAGACTCCTCAGCCGGTAACCGTCCAGGGTCGGAATACCACGTTCATCCCGCGGAGCCTGAAGGAAAAGAGCAAAAAAGTCCTGCGACTTGCCCGGTTCATGGTTCCAGTCACAAACGTTCCTGTTCACCCGGCAGCGTTGAACCATTTTCTCCACGATGTCAGCCTCGGTCATCTGCCGGGGGGCTTCTTCAGATGAGTGTAATTTCCTGTGATCCTCACACTCCAGCCGGTGTTTGTATTGCTCCAGCCTTTTGCTAAATTCCCGCTTCATCTCCAACGCAAAATTTACAACGGCGGGAGTTTCACTGGATCGCGGAACGACAATTTTCTTTGGAACAGGTCTGGACTTCCGGGTTGGCGCCGGCTTTTCCTCCTCATTTTCTTTCAGAAGATGAAAACGAATTCTGTAGAAATTAAGGGCTCCATCCCCATAAATATCGTGGAGTTCTTTTTTCAGAGCGTCAAGCGACGAAAAACCGTCGGGGATCGCGTCGGCATCCGTCAAATCATCAAGCGAAACTTTCTCAACAGAATCGATCCATATCGGACCGACGCCAGGAATTGTGTCTTTCTGGCCCGCACGAACACGCGCGGTTTTCCAATTCCGCAGTGTTTGGGTCTTCTCGCCGCTGCGGATCGCGTCCAAAAATTTCCGCTTGAATAAAAGCATAAAATCAGAGGGAAAGACTATTCATCTTCCTCTTCATCCTCTTCGTCGTCCCAATCGTCGTCTTCGTCGTCCCAATCGTCGTCTTCGTCGTCCCAGTCCTCGTCTTCGTCTTCATCATCCCATTCGTCTTCGTCGTCGTCCCATTCGTCTTCGTCTTCCTCGTCCCAGTCGTCTTCATCATCTTCATCCTCGTCTTCGTCCCAGTCATCCTCATCATCTTCGTCCCAGTCATCGTCCATTTCGTCGTCCTGGTTTTCGTCGTAGTCACTGTAAGCCATCATCTGGCACGGCGGAAGGGTAAAAGATTCACACTCGGAATCAGAAACCAGTTCAAAATTGAAGCCATTTTCAGCAAAAGACTTACGCATGTGTATTTCTCCTCATGAAAATTCTTGAGAAATTCTGGAAAAAAACAAAAAATGAAGCAAATTTCAAAATACTAAACGGTTTTTCGGCTCTCATCCAAAAAATCTTTCGATGTATTTCTTTTTTTTCGTGATTTTATGGAGATTTTTGAGAAAATAAACCGTTAAATATCCACTTTCGGAAGCTGAAGCAGGCTTTTCAGGCCGAAAACTTCGAGGAACTTCTTCGTCGTTCGGTAAAGGCGAGGCCGACCCAGTTCAGGACTGCGTCCCGCGATGCGGATCAAATCCTTGCCGAGTAGTTGGCGCAAGATCTCCATGCACGACTGAACACCTCGCACCGCCTCGATTTCCGCACGGGTAACGGGGGTAGAGTATGCCTCCCGGTACGCGATGATCGCAAGCGTCTCCATCGCCGGCGGAGAAAGACGGATCTCAGGACTTTCCTGATTCGCTACACCCACCTGACGGCAAAGCTGACGAAGCCAGGGCGTGAACTGTGGCCGCGTCCGAAGCTGAAAGCCACGGGCGAATTCCAGAATACGAAACGCCGTACGTGTGCCGTCATAAATCTGGTTCAGCTTCCGAATACCGTCAACCACCTGCGAGGTTTCACCCGTGTTCAGGAACTGCGCCAAACGCTGGGCGCTAAGCGGTTCACGAGTCAGGAAAAGCAGCGCCTCAAGCGAACGCATAAAGTCCGTCCGTTCCGGAAGCTCGCCTGAAAGCGGGACCTCCTGAAACGGCAAAACCTTCGCCTCCGGCTTGCGCTTTTTCGGCGTCACGCTCCGAAATCGCCCACGCCACGGAACGAGCCTTTTACGGTATGTCCCCGGACCAAACTGTCTGCTCTTGAATGGAAATCTTTTCTTCATCAGCTAAGTATAGCGAAAAATGAAAAAAAAGAAAAGGGAGGGGAAGCGTTTTTTTGGAAAAAAATGCAAAATTTCCAGCAGGAAACCAACCTTTGTTTCATTTTCGCGCCACTCCCGCGCACAAGAGCCGAGGAGTTGAAAAAGCCAATCGGCTTTTAACGTCTAAGGTCTTCCCAATGCAAACCAACTCCCAAATTTCTCCCCCCCTCTTGCGATTTGTTTCAAATCGGTTATAATTAGGATGATTGACCTGCATATTTGAAGGAGCCCAAATGAAACCCAGCCTTTTTATCTGTTTTGTCCTTTTTTCCATGGCGTCTGTCATTGCTCAGGAGACATTCCGGGCAGAGCCTGTTCAGATCGGTGAAAATCTGAAACTCGTTGCGCCCCACGATAATTCTGTAGTCGTTCAGAGTCGCATTTGGCTGATCCTCAAGGGTGATCTGCCGGCCGACACCGTTCTGTTCAATGGCAAACCGCTCAAGTGGGATAAACATTTCGGCGGGGATGTACACGTAGGGATCCTCGGGATGGAAATCGGTCAGCAAAGCCTTCAGATTGGTGAGAAAGAGCTGCATTTCGTGCTTGGCCGCAACGATAAAGACCACGCGGGTGACCCGAGCTGGAACGTGTACCGCCTGCACAATATGAAGCCGGGGCCGAACCCGTGCGGAAGGTGCCACGAGACCGTGAAGAATGAAGGGGATGGACTCATTCACGTCGGTGAACTTATGACCCCCGCGGACGCCTGCTACAAGTGCCACATTTCGGAGAAACTCGACGAGCAGCACGAAGCGACGAAGCTCGAAGCGAACTGGCGCGAAAACTGCCGTGACTGCCATTTCATCCACGCCTCACCGCACGATCATCTTCTGCGTCAGCCGAGAGAAACGTACCTGAAATAATGCTGCGCAAGCGATTCAAAACCGGTCGATCACTTCGTAAAAGTCGCGAATGACTTCGTACGGGTAGGCCGAATAATCGCGCCCGTCCGAGTCCACGAGGATGATCTTTCCCGGGTTTGCGGCACGAGCGGCCTGGATCCCGGGCGGGGAGTCTTCAAAAATCAGAACGTCTTTCGGTTCGCAGCCTATGTTCCGCATCGCCTTGAGGTACATCGCCGGGTCGGGTTTTCCGGCAATGGTACCATCGAGAAAGACCAGGTCCTCGAAGCGGAACCAGCGGTCCAGGCGCGAAAACTCGTAGAAAAACTGCACGTTCGAGAGGTACGACGCGGTCGCGATCGTGAACGGAAGGCCGACCGTCTTCAAGTGGTCCAGAAGCTCCTCCACGCCCGCCGCAAGCTGGAGGTTTTTCTCGACGCAGATCTCGCGGTAAATGCGTTCTTTTTCTTCAGCCTCGAAAGCGGATTCTTCCGGGGTGAGTTTCCCCTCGAAGAGAATATTCAGGATCGCCTCGTTCGTCTTGCCGTGGACTTTCTTGTAGAAATCTTCGAGAGTCAGCGGGATCCCACGCTCGGCACAGTACTTGAACCACGCCTCGATGTGGAGCGGCGTGTCCCAGAAAAGCGTTCCGTTATAGTCGAATACGATCCCTTTGCAGTTTTCTTTCATTTTTTGGCCTATCCCTTTTCTAACCTCGGTACTTGTATAGTTTAGCACATTTTTCCGGAAAAAGCAAGGGGGAGGTTGCATTTTATGAAAAGTCCGGTATAATTGAAAAATCGTGCCTTTTTTCCCCGTTTTCCTTTAACCCCCCTTAATGAAACCATGAAAATTTCAACCTTCCTCACCCGTTTTTCCTTCCTGGCCCTTTTGCTCGGGGCGGCCACGCTTTTCGCGGAGGAACCGCTTCACGAGAAGACGGCCCGTCAGTCGGCCGAGTGGATTCAGAACGCCGTCATGTACCAGATCAACACGCGCGCCATGACTCCCGAAGGGACCGTGGCGGCCATCCGCGAGAAACTCCCGATCCTGAAAGACGCCGGCGTCACGGTGATCTACTTCTGCCCGCTCTTCACGATGGACGACGATATGCGGCAGGAATTCTGGTCGCCGCGTCAGGTCCAGTCCAAGCTCGGAAACCCGAAGAACCCGTACCGGATGAACGACTACGACAAAATCGACCCGGAATACGGCACCGAGGCGGACGTTCGAGCGTTCGTCGATGAGGCGCACCGGCAGGGCTTCCACGTCATGTTCGACCTGGTTTATCTCCACTGCGGGCCGGAGGCGACGCTCGTGAAGACGCACCCCGAGTACTTCCGGCGGAACGCGGACGGCTCGATCCACCTGACGCGCTGGAAATTCCCCGAGTTCGACTTCACGAAACCGGAAGTCCGCGAGTACTTTTACGGGAACATGGAGTTCCTCGTTCGGACGTTTGACGTGGATGGATTCCGCATGGACGTGGCGGACGGGATCCCGCTCGACTTCTGGGAAGAGGCGCGCCGCCGCGTCGATAAAGTGAAGCCGGACTGCTGCTTCTTCGCCGAAGGAACGCGCCTGCAGGACCAGCTTTTCGCCTTCGATCTGAACTACGGCTTCCCCTTCAACGGCGCCCTGCGCGGTGTGTTCGACCACAACAAATCGGCCAAAACGCTGCGTGATTGCGTCGAGAAAATGACCGCCCAGCGTCCGAAGGGGGCGCGCATCGTGCACTACCTCGATAATCACGACATTTCCAACGACGACTGGTACAATCGCCAGGACAAACGCTGGACCAATGCCGGGGTGGACGCGGCGTTGGCCCTCATTTTCACGCTCGACGGTGTGCCGATGCTCTACTGCGGCGAGGAGATCGCGGACATTTCGCGCCATTCCCTCTACGGAAGCACGAAGTACGGAAACTGCGTGATCGACTGGTCGAAGCTCCCGACCGAAACGGCCCAGAACCGGCTCCACTTCGTCTCGGCCCTCTCGACGCTGCGCCGCGGCGACCCGATCTTCTCGCGCGGAACGGTCGAGTGGGTGGAAAACTCCGCGCCGGAATCGGTCCTTTCGTTCTACCGCGTGCTGGATGGCCGCAAGGTCCTGGTCGTGCTCAACATGAAAAAGACCCCGGTGACCTTCACACTTGAAAACGCCCCGGCCCCGGCCAAGTTCCGCCTCGAACGCGGCGCCGAAATCAAAGACGGCACGTGGACGTTCGACTCCTTCGGGTTGGCGGTGGAATGAATTTTAGTATGGAGTGCGGCAATACAGAAGCCGAAGGCTTCATTTGCCGCTTTCACTTAGCGACCTCAAAATATGGCGGTGAAAAATGGTTTTCACGTGAGAAACGTCCAGAGTACTTCAGCGGCAAATGCCTCTTCGAGGCTGTATTGCCGCAAGAGAAAGCGGTGAATGTCGCTTGCGCGACTGTATCACCGCACTCCAAATGAAAGGTCCCGTTAAATGAACTGCTTTTTGATTTCCCTGATCAGCGTCTTGCTCCTGTTCCCGTCGATTGCCCTCTCAAATCCCACGAGCAGGGACTCCTTCAAGTGGGATGGGACGAAAATCACCAAATTCATCGGCAAGGAGACCGATGTCGTGATCCCCGACGGCACGACCGAGATCGGGGAGGATGCGTTTTATTATAAGTCCGTCAAGTCTGTCGTTATTCCCGAAGGCGTAACCAGGATTGGGGAGAAGGCGTTCTTGAACTGCGGCTCCTTAACGTCCATCACCATTCCCGACAGCGTACGGGTAATTGAGAATGGCGCGTTCAGTTATTGCTCGTCGTTAAAAGAATGGAAGATTTCTCCCACGCAGCCGTATTTCAAGAGCGTCGGCCCCGCCCTTTTGACCAAGGAGGGCAAAAAACTCATCGCCTGCCACACAGCTGAGGGAGAATACCGGATCCCGGACGGCGTGACCGAGATCGGTTTTGATGCGTTCACGAACAGCAAATCTTTAACTTCGGTCGCCATTCCCGATAGTGTCCGCGAAATCGGAGAATTCGCATTTGGTCACTGCCCAGCTTTAAAAACCTGGTCCATTTCCTCCTCCCATCCTTTTTTCAAGAGCGTCGGTCCAGCCCTGCTGACCAAAGACGGCAAAAAATTCATTGCCTGCCCCAGTGCGGCGGGAGATTACCGGATTCCCGACGGCGTGACGGAAATTGAAAACCATGCATTTCTATACTGCGAGTCCTTAACGTCCGTCACCCTTCCCGACAGCGTAACGTCGATCGGAGAGGAGGCTTTTTTTCTTTGTAAATCCTTAACGTCCGTTACCCTTCCTGATGGGGTAAAGAAAATTGGGGCGTCCGCGTTTGTAAACTGCCCCTTAACGTCCATCGTCATTCCCAAAGGAGTGACGGCAATCGAAGAGTGCCTGTTTGATGGCTGCGGTTTCCTGGAATCCGTCGTCATTCCTGACAGCGTGACGGTAATCAGGGACTCTGCCTTCCGCGGCTGCAATGCATTAACGACCATCTCCATTCCCCAAAGCGTGACCGAAATTGAAGGCTGGGCGTTCTCTTATTGTGACTCCTTAACGACCATTAAGATCCCCAAGGGCGTGACAGAAATTCAGGAAATGACGTTTGCCGGCTGCCCATCCTTAAAGTCCGTCGTCCTTCCCGATGGGCTAATGGTAATTGGATACGGTGCGTTCGACGAATGTTCTTCCTTATCATCCATCACGATTCCCCAAGGAGTGACAAAGATTGGAGATTGGGCATTCCACTGTTGTCCCTTGAAATCCTTTGTCATTCCTGAAGGCGTAACGAAGATTGGAGAGGGAACGTTCTGTGGCTGTGATTCCCTTGAATCCATCATAATTCCCGAAAACGTAAAGGAGATTGGAGACTGTGCGTTTCAGGACTGCGAATCCCTGAAATCGGTCGTCATTCCAGAAAGCGTGGAGAAGATTGGAATTAGCGCATTCGATGACTGCCCGAACCTGACGATCCACGCCCCGAAAGGGTCCAAGGCGGAAAAATACGCGAAAGAAAACAATATTTCGTTTCAGGCGAAATAGCAAGTCGTTTTTCGGAGTGCGGCAATACAGAAGCCGAAGGCTTCATTTGCCGCTTTCACTTA
>SAMEA3663299__coassemble_713_pt1 | contig 14154 bp, 12 predicted proteins | sample SAMEA3663299__metabat2_low_PE_003 | metagenome-assembled genome bin SAMEA3663299 (sample SAMEA3663299) | pig gut metagenome | biome: pig gut; feature: pig-associated habitat; material: faeces | place: China | collected 2013 | reverse complement strand
CACTTCACTCAAGATGGGCAATAGTATATCACATCCTGAAAATCTTTCAAGGGGGGCGGGAAAGATTTTTTCAAAAAAAATGAATAATGAATAACGAATAACGAATAACGAGCGGCCCCTGCTTATCGTTGTTCGTCCATCTGGCCCGAATAATGCGCCATCACTGCCTCAATGAAGCGCGGAACGTCGCGCCCCAAACTATAATAAATCATCAGGAGCGAGAGCCACAGCATAAAGCAATCCAAGAGCACAAACAGCACCAGGGCAACGGCTCCCCAAGCAATCAGTTCGGGTGTTTCACCCGCAACGACGAAGAATGCCAAAGCTCCGGCAAGAACCAGTGTGAAGAAAAGGCCGACAATCATTCCAATCTGGATTTTCAGCCATAATTTGCCACGTTCCGACTGAACGGCAGCGGCAATTTTAAACGAAAAGACCAGAAACAGGATAAACGCGACAAGACTCAGCAGACCACACGTTGTTTCTCCCAAAAATCCCAGCAGAAGCGTAAGCCCCATGCAAATCGCGTACGCCAGCCCGACTCCGTGCCCGCCAGGAACGATCGAATCCGGGCAGTTCGCGAACCGGATCAGAACAATGATCTGAACGATGACCTGGACCAGAAGCATTAAAAAAAAGGCCAAACCGAACAAACCCAGGATACCCAGGAACGTTGTACCAAGAGTTTCCAGTATTTTTTCTTTGAGTATTTCCTCGTCAAAACCGGAAAAAGGCTTCATCGATTCGTCGGAAGGATTCGCGACTTCCGTGGGCAGGAATTCTAACGTCAATTCCGGTTTCACTTCGGGAACTTCTTCTTTGATCACTTGTTCGACCATGGACTGGCCTTCGTTGTACAGTTCCGTCAATTCCTCACCATACGTCAGGGCAAGTCCCACCAAAGCAACGAAAAATACCCCGGTCAGAAGGATACAGATCAGATTGAACAGAAACAAAAGCCGGTAGGCGCGGCCGATTTTCAAAAGGGCCGACCAGTCCGGGGAAAGCGTCATGTATTGCGGCTGGGGATAGTCGGGGGAAGGGTTTGTACTCATAATCGTTTCAAAGGGAAAAAGGTTAAAAAAATTAATGGGAAAAGACGGTCACTCAAATTTCATCCAGTCCACGTCCACTACCGCGTGCCAGAGCGTGATTGGGTCAAACCACAGCTCGTTCACCGTGCCTGTCCAATGGTCCGAAGTGGAAAGCGGAAGCGTGTACTCGTGCCACTCGCCGTCAGCCGTGACGGGAAGCGAGGCGACGCCGTACTCGGTCATTTTCAGGTTCTGGTCGAAAATCGGATGCTCGGGCGTCCCCCAGTTCAGGCGCATGACTTCGGTCCCTTTCGCCTCGAAACCTTTCGAGGGAGAAATCTTCATCCGGACTTTCAGACTCTGGAACTTCTTCGTGTCGAGGCCCGCCATGCGGATGCGCATCGCATACCAGTCGGCACGAGTGCGCACGATGTGCAGCGCGCCGTCAAAAACGCGGATCATGCCCGCCCCGTACGGCTGACGGTACCAACCCTGCGGGTCGTGGTCGAACGTCCACTCGGTGCGTGTCGAATGTTCCATTTTCGGGTAGTCGTACGGCCCACGCCCGACGTCTGACGGCACGAGATTTTTCGGCCAGCCACCGGCGGGCTTTTCGCAGAAAGCGTCCCTCAGCGCGTCGTACATCTGGAAGCCGTACTCGAGGTTCGGCTCGATGTAGGTCCCCTCCTGCCACTCATTGATCGGTGAGACGACGACCATCGGCACATGATTCTCCTCGGCGAATTTACGGGCCATGACGCAGATCTTGCTGAACCGTTCCGGGGTACGCTCGCGGACGATGCAGGCTTTCTGGAACGAACGCGGAAGGTCGTTCCAGCCGCACGGAATGCACGGCCAGACCGGGCACGGAGCGTTCCAACTGTCCCGCCAGTAATCCTCCACGGTCCGGACCATCAGCTCGTAGGAAAAATTCTCGACCGTGTCGTTCGGGCCGAGCAGGCCCTTGCTATTCGCGCGCCAAAACGCCTGACGGTTGAAATTGTAGTCCATCCCGTAAACGCAGCCGGCGTCGCGGGCCAGTTCCGCGAATTTTCCTTTAGAGGTCGGGTTCATCTGAATGAACAAAACGCCCGGAAGCCCAGCGTCCTGGACCTGCTTCTCGATGAGCGCCAGCGCGCGTTTCAGGCCCTCGCCCTCTTTGAGCGTCTCGCCGTTCGCGGCGGCTTCGGCGATGAAGTCACGGTCGATGTTTCGCGTCTCCCAGATACACACCACGGGCTTGCCGTCCCGCGTGTAGTATTCGGGGGTTTTGAAGTAATTTTCGAGCCAGAACTGCGTCACGCGGATCATGTCGGCCGTAGAGTGCGCGCCCGGCTCGTTGTGGTTCGCCCACATGATGTACCACTTGAGGTACTTGCGGAACCGGGCCTGGTAGTAGCCTTTCACCCAGTGATCGAGGCGCTGAACGCCCTGATTCCAGTACCAGTCCACGCAGAAGGAACTGATCCCGTGCTCGACGGCCCATTTGATCTGCCAGTCGATGACCTCTGGGTTTCCTTCGTCGTACCAGCCAAGCAGGGGCTTGATCCCGGGGAGCGTCTGCTCGACCATGTCCCACTCGGCCATCTGCTCGGTCCCAGGGTAGTAGAGGGCGGAAAGCTCCACCGCGCTCTTGACCGGCTGCGGCTCCGGAATGTAGTCCGACGCCACGGCAAATGCGGCGGCAGCGAAAACTGCGAAAAGGAAAATGGAAAGTTTTTTCATGGTTTTGATCCTTTTGGGGGAAACTTGGGGTGAAGGCTCCTTTGGTGGTTTCGACTCAAAAAATCTTGCGGAAGTTCCAAAAATCGCTCCTTTTAAACACCGAACCCATTCCACTTCAACGCTTTTATTTAAACACGGATTTTCACAGATTCAAGGGATTAAAAGGATTTCGCTTTGTCTGGTCTAAAACCGTGAAAAGCGCCCAAAACTTTCTTTAATTCCTTTTAAAAATCTGCGGAAATCCATTTAATCCGTGGAAATCCGTGTTTAAATTGAGGTTTGAACCAGGAAGGTCTTGCTCTCTGGAAAAAGTTTTAAGGTTTTGAAACTTCCCTTTCCTGTCCGCCTCATCAGCGGGGAGTTTTCTTTGCCACGACGATCCGTTCCTGCTGGTCCAGGTCTTTGATCGTCTTCACGTACTCCAGACCCGGCGTCTGGCCGATCAGCTCCACCACGGCGGCGTGGATCATCGGGCTCAGTTCCATCAGGAAAAAACCGTCCTCTTTCAGGCGCTTCGGAACGTCGGGCAAAAGGCGCGCGATCAGCTCCGTGCCGACCTCACCGCCGAAAAGAGCCACGTGCGGCTCGTAGCGGTAAACGTTGGTTTCCAGCTCCGCGTCGATCTCTCGCCGGCCGACGTAGGGCGGGTTGGAAACGATGAAATCGAACCGGGTCGCATCGGAAACCCGGCTGAAAAGGTCGCTCTCGCCCAAGACCACGCGCCCACCGAGGCGATCGGCGTATTTTTCGACGTTTTTCTGCGCCACGGCCAAGGCCTCCGGCGAAATGTCCACGCCAAGGACGCGGGCGTTTTTCAGATTCAAAGCCGCGGTGATCGGAAGAATTCCCGAGCCGGTCCCCACGTCGCAGATGGTCATTTCCGCGTCCATCGAGCCGAACTTTTCCTTCACCAGATCGAACAGGCCGACGATCAGAAATTCCGTCTCGGGCCGCGGGATCAGGACGCCCGGATCGACGAGAAAATCGAGGGAGTAAAACTCCTTGTGACCAACGAGATACGCAACCGGCACACCCTCGGAACGCTTGCGAATGGCGGCCTTGAACGTCTCGCGCTCCTGCGGCGTCGGCTCGTATTCGAACCGGGTATAAAGGTCCACGCGGGTGCAGCCCATCGCCTCGGCAAGCAAAATCTCGGCATCGAGCCGCGGCGAGGGGACGTCGTACCGCTTCAGAAAATCGGTCGTCCACTTGAGAAGGCGCAGAACGGTCCAGGTCTCCGGCGCGGTGCTCATAAAACGGGGTCCTTGAATAGGGAGGGGAGGAAAGGGGAAAGAGGGAGGGATTCACCGAAATGGAACCCCTCGCACATACGATTAATCAATTATACGCAGGGTTTTCGTTTTGTCAACCAGTTCTGAAAAAAACTTTTGCGGGAGTTTTAGGGAAAGACTTCTTAAATTAGTGGGATTTTCTCAAAAGATGTGAAATTTAGCAAAATTTCATGTAATTTAGCAAAATTTTAGTGAACAAATCCCAAAATTAGCAAAAAATCTATCAACAAAAGCGAAATTTTAGTGAAATTTTCTCAAAATTCTCAAATTTTAGTCAAATTTACTTGCATTAACTCAAATTTTAGCGTATAATTCTAAAAAGAAACTCAATTTTATGAAGATCAAGAGGATCAAAATGACAGAAACTCAACTCCTTGAACTCGTTCGGAAAGTTTTGACGGAGAAAACGGAATCGCAGACGCTGGAACTCAAAGCCGCCGCAAGCGGATGCCCGACGAAGCTCTACGACTCGATTTCCGCTTTCGCGAATCAGGACGATGGTGGGATTCTGCTTTTCGGGATCGACGAGGACTCAGACTGGAAAATTTGCGGCGTTTATGACGCTCAGGACCTTCAGAAAAAGGTCAACGAGCAGTGCAAGCAAATGTTCCCGGTCGTTCGGCCTGTTTTCTGTTCAGCGCTCGTCGATGGGAAAACCATCGTTTCTGCCGAAATTCCTGCAGTGGATCTTTCAGAACGTCCGTGCTATTACAGTGGAAAAGGGAAAATCAAAGGCTCTTTCGTCCGGGTGGGCGATTCGGACGAACCGATGACGGACTATGAAATTTACAGTTACGAAGCATTTCGGAAAAAGTACGAAGATGACGTACGGGAGAACGAAAAGGCGACGCTCGAAACGATCGACCTGAAAAAAATGAACGAATATTTGGGACTGGTCAAAGAAAATACACCAAATTTGGCCAAGCTCCCGGAAGAAACCGTTCTGAAACTCACGGGCCTCGTGAAAAACGACCACCCGACACTGCTCTGTACGCTTCTTTTTTCGTTTTTCCCCCAGCTTTTTTACCCCCAATACACGATCAATGCGACGGTGATCCCCGGTACACAGCGAGGGGACGCGACGAAAGAAGGGCTTCGTTTCCTCGATAATCAGCGGATCGAAGGAACGCTGGTCGAAATGCTGGAAAAAGCGCTGAAATTCGCGGTCCGGAACATGAAAAACCGGACGATCATCGACCCACAAACCGGCAAACGAGTGGATCGGCTGGAGTACCCGTTGACCGCCGTGCGTGAAGCGATTTTGAACGCTCTGATCCATCGGGATTACAGCGTACACACCGAAGCGATGCCAATCGAAATGACGTTTTTTCAGGACCGGCTGGAAATCCGAAACCCGGGCGGTCTCTACGGACGGCTGACGCTAAGCCGGTTGGGGAAAGTCCAGCCTGACACGCGAAACCCCAAGCTGGCACGCGCTTTGGAAACACTCAAAATCACAGAAAACCGCTACTCGGGAATTCCGACCATTCAGCGGGAAATGCGCGAAGCTGGCCTGGACGAGGCTACTTTTGAGGATTCCCGGAATGAATTTTGCGTGACTTTTTTCAACTCAGAAACGTCCGCTCAATCGCGAGCGGAGACGAGCCCTAAAAAAGAGCTTTTGAAGTTCTGCCAAATCCCGCGCTCCCGGCAGGAAATCGCGGATTTTCTGGGGATCCAGACTATTTCGTACGTCAAGAAGATCCTCGAGCCACTTCTGACAAAAGGCGCCCTGAAAATGACGCTCCCGGAAAAGCCCAAGAGCAAGAATCAACGTTTTTATTCGTAGTTCAAACGTCCATCGGGCGGCAGTCTTTCACCCGCCGCTCGACGGTGTGTCCGTCAGAATCACTGCGCGTTCTTCCAGCATTTTTCGTAAAACTCGACCACGGGGGTGGGGTCGGCCAGACCATGCGGGTGGTGGTCGCAGCCGGGTTTAACGTGCATTTCCAGGTCGCCGCCCGCCGCGCGGAAGTTTTCCGCCAGTTTCTGGCCGTGTTCCGTGAAAATGACCGTTTTGTCCGCGTCGCCGCAGATCAGCAGCATCGGGATCTTCCGCTCCGCCAGCTTGCGCACCGCGATGCACGGGTTCCCGTCGCCATTGAGAAGCTCCTCTTCGGTCATGCCGTACTCGTTCAGAGCGGCGTTCCAGCAGTCGGCGTATTTCGTCTTCCAGTCCACGAAATTGCAGACCGGCGCGTCGATGTAGATCCCGCAAATTTTGTCCGGGTGGGCAAGCGCCCAGCGCAGCGAGGAAAGCCCGCCGTAGCTCATCCCGAAAACGACCGGTTTGGGGCTGAAGCCCTGCTCGTTGACGAGGTACTCGTAAAGGCTCAGCCTCTGCGCATTATCCGCCGGGGTCCCGAAGCGGTCATTCGTCTGGATCCAGGCGACCGCCCAGCCCTTCTGAAGCATCACGTCCTCGGAATTCGGGAACGCGCGCCAATAGACCGTCCGGAAAAGCCACGGTTTTCCCGGAGCCTGTTGGTCGGGGACCATCACTTTGGCGGTTTTCCCGTTCAAATCGAACTCGTAGTACGTACAATTCCCGGCCCGGCTCCCCGCGACGGGCCAATCCGCCGCCTGAGTCAAAGCCGCAAACACACAACAAAACGCTAAAAGGAGTGAAAATCGCATTTCTTTCAATGATGAATTTAAAGGAACACTGGCGAGCGGGGTCGGTCACGGCCCCGAAAAAAAACTAAATCGCTTCTTCCTTTAACCGGATCAATTCTTTCAGCCACTCGGGCTGAGTGAACCCCACTGGCTGAAGAAGACCATTCTGCCAAATTGCGACCAGTTGAAATCCGTTTCGATTGTCGTAGAGTTTTGCCGAGTCGCACCACGGCAAAACGCGGAGCAAATCGTCGAAACGTTTCTTGAATCGACGCGTGACGTCCGCCTCCGGGATGGAATGACCACCCAACCTGACCCGGTTCTGGATCCGCGTCAGACTTTCATCGAGCGAATCCAGCCCGATGTAAAAAAGCTGGATCTGAAAGCCATTTTTGCGGGCTTCCTGAATCGTTTCGAGCGGTTGTTTCCCGGAAAGCGTCGTTTCCTGAATAAAACTCACGCCCTCCGTGACGTACTGCCGGATCTGCTTCAAAGCCGACTTCCCCCCAGCCAGGGCCGAACCGCCGAGCCGAGCGGCGATTTTATCCGCGTCGATGTAGATCCCCAGCTCGTTCGGCTGCGTCAAGAGTACGCCGGCAAAACTGCTTTTCCCAACGCCGTTTACGCCAGCGATCAATGTGTATGTAGGCATAAACTCTCCCCTCTCACACGACGGCCAGTTCCCACTCCCGTTTCAGGAAGGAGATGGCTTTCGGGATTTCCACCTCACGATCGCCGCGGACTCCGCACTCGAACGAGCAGAAGCGGTCGTAACCGATGTACTTCAGGCCGCGGAAACCCTCGACGAACCGGCTCTGGTTCTGGCCTGGGATGGACCGTTTCGGATCAGAAAGGCCGCCGGCGAGGTGGACGTGCGCCAGGTATTTCCCGCCGGAGATGAACGCGCCCATCATGTCGGTCTCCTCGATGCTCATGTGGTAGAAATCGCCCATCACTTTCATCCCTTCCGAGTCCACGTCCCGGCAAATGGCCGCGCCGTCCGAGACCCGGGAGAGGAACGTCGATTCCATCCGGCAAAGCGGCTCCAGAACGATGCTGGTCCCCAACTCGTGAGCGAATTCGGCCAGCGGGTGCAGAACGTCCACCAGACGCGCGCGGATCGTCTGGTTCGTCTCGGGAGCCTTCGGAGCGCCGAAAAGCGGCACGTAAAGCATTCCCTTGCAGCCGACCTTCGCGGCCGCCTCGAGTTTCCGCTTCATCGATTCGATGCCGAGTTTCTGCTCTTCGAGATCAGCGGAAATGATATTTCCCGGATTTTTGCCAAAGTTCGTCATCGCCGCGGCAAGGCCGGCATTCGCCAGAGCGGTGCGAATTTCATCCTCTTTCCCGAAAAGCGGTACGTTGACCTCGGCGCCCTCAAGCCCCCAGGCCTTCATTTTCGCGAATTTTTCCTCCAGACTGTTTCCCGGAATGACTTCCATTCGGGAGCAGAGCCGAAGGCGGGCGTTGGCCGAGCGGTTCGCGCTCACGCCGTCAAAAGTGGAATCGGTAACTTCGTGTTCTTTCATGGATTAATCCCCCTGAAAACGCAGGATTTTTCATTCATTAATTCCCGGAAGTTCTAAAAAACTCCCATCCTAAATACCAGACCCGTTTCACTTTCACCTTTTATTTAAACACGGATTTTCACGGATTTAATGGATCAAATGGATTTCATTTTAATTGAGTGAAAATCACCCCAAAACACTTAAAACCCCTTTAAAAAATCTGCGGAAATCCTTTTAATCCGTGAAAATCCGTGTTTAAATTGAGGTTTGAATCAGGCTGCACTCACACCTGGAAAAAGATTTGAGGTTTTTGGAGCTCCGTTTAATTATCGATCAGCGTCGCCATCGTCCGGTACGCGAGATACACGGCACAAACCATTCCCGCGATCAGGCCGACAAAGAAAAAGAAGCACATCGTGCCCCAACTCAAGCCCGTATGGAAAAACATGAACTTAAACATGAGCATGATCACCGCAAGCGAAACACCAAGGACCGCGCCTCCCATGACTCCTCCGAAAAGGAAGATCAAGTAGTTTTTGGCCTTCTGGAAAAGGTACGGGTCTTTGTACCACTTTCCGTCGAAGTCGTATTTCGTGTCGCGCGGCGTGTTGAACCACGATTTCATGTCGGCCAGAGTGATTTTCGGCTGCTCCGGAATTTCGGCACGCTTCTCGAATTTTTCCTTGCTCTCCCGGATGAGCTTCGCCTCGTCGGTTTTATTCTTTGTCGGATCGGCCGGAGCGTTTTTGATCACGAAAAAATCCTCTCCGGCCTTCAGATTTTCAGAAGCCGGCTGAACCTCTTCTGACGTTGGCTTCGGAGTTTCATTCACGACCGGAGATTGAGCCGTTGACGCAACGGGTATCTCCATCGGCGCCAGATACTCGACGTACTCGCACCCCTCCACGCCGCAGCCGTCGTGATCGAGCCAGCAATCGGCGTGATACTCTGTGCCGCAGCCGGGACAAAAAATTTCCGTCTCGTTCGGACGGATCGGTTCACCGCAAAAAAGACACACGTCGGTGATTTTAGCGTTTTTCGAAATGATCTCCGCCCCGCAGCTCTGGCAGCGAGACCCCAATTCCGGGTTTTCAACGTCCGAAATGTGACCACATTTTCCACATTTGATTTTCTTCATGATTCGCCTCCTGATGTGAGGAATCTTTTATTCCTTTTTTAATATTATACCCACATTCCATTTTTGCGCAAGGTGTACAGGGAAAAATTTCGCTGGATTCCAGAGGCTTAATCTTTACCGATAAAACAAAATAAACAAAATAAGCAACCTTTGCCATTAAAATCAATTTCGCTAAAAAATTGAATTGTAACGGTCGAAAAGATAATCAACTGATTATAAACAGACGTTCATTTATGAAAGGATTCGTCTATGAACAAGCGTTCATTTGTAAAGGCCCTGGAAATTTCAGCGGGTTTAATTTTTTCCTTCCAGGCCATTTGTGCCTTGAATGCCCAGGACAATGCCAAATCATCGTTGCTTACTCCGACCCCCGCGGCGGAAACTGAGGTCAAAGCCGAAGAGGAAATGATCACCGTTTCGGCCAGTGAGTGGTCAGCGCTTCAGCAGGATGTGGCCGCCGTGAAAAAGCAGCTCGCCGACGACAAATTGAAGGCAGAACTGAAGAAAGCCGAAGAGGACAAAAAAAAGTATACAAAACCCCAGAATAAATGGGGCGGTAATATTTTATGGGACACGGGTATCTGCTCCCTCGATGATGACGCGGAGTTTGCCGGAAATACCCCGAATGACGGCATGAAAGTCCGTCAGGCCTGGATCGATCTGCGCGGCACGTGGTACGATATGATCAACTACCGCATGACGTACGACATCGCGAACACGAACATCAAAGACCTCTGGATCGGTCTTTATAATATGCCAAGCGGGTTGGACCTGAAAATCGGTCACATGAAGGAACCGTGGAGCGGTGAAGAATTGACCGCCACCGAAGCCACTCTCTTTATGGAACGGTCCTATATGAACAATATGCGCTCCATCTGCGGAAGCCGAAACATTGGTATCCTGGTGAGCAACTGGTCGAACGCGGATCGTTTCACCTGGGCCGCCGGCGCGTTCGCGTCCTCAATGAAAGAAAAAACTCTGGGCTGTGTTGGCCAGCACGGTCACATGGCGTTCACTACCCGCGCGACCTATTTACCCTGGTACGCAGAAAACTCCTGCGGCCAGAAGTTCCTCCTGCACCTGGGCGCGAGTTATTCCTACCGCCATTTCGACCAGACAAAAGCCTCGGATTATGGTACGCAATGCAGTTTCACCGGTGATACGGCAATCTGCCCGGCTGTGTTGAATACCGGACTCCTGACGGGTCTGCATGATATGAACGTCGTGGGCCTTGAACTGTACTGGATCCGTGGCGCGTTTTCGATTGATGCGGAGCACAGCGTCTTCTTCATGCAGGACGATCTTGCGGGAGACGCCACGGTCAACGCCGGCTACGTTGAAGTCGCCTACACACTGACGGGCGAAAGCCGCAACTACCGCAAGGCGGGCGGCTCGTTCGGACTGCTCAAGCCGAAAAACCCCTTCATCCGTACTTGCAAAGACGGCGTTGGCGTCTTCACCGGCCCCGGCGCGTGGGAAATCGCTTACCAGTGCTCCTGGGTCGATACGACCGACCTGGCCGCCGGTTACTCCTGCGCCGCCAATCATACGGGAACCAACGGGAAAGCCCTTGCCAACACGTTCGGCCTGAACTGGTATCTGAACGAAAATATGCGCTGGATGTTCAACTACTCGATCGAACGTGTCGAGTACTCAGGGGTCGGCACCAAAGGTCAGGACCTCGACGGTCGGGTCGGCTGGGAGCATGTTTTCGGGACCCGCGTCCAGGTGACGTTCTGAGTTTTATTTCACCATAGAATTGAGGTCCGCAGTCAGTCGTTTGAACTGGCCGCGGGCCGTGACTGTTTAAATTCGAACTAAAATGCACATTCAAACCGCTTTTCGAACCATTCCGCTCGCCCGTCCGCTTTGGATGGGGATCGTGAACGCGACGCCCGACTCGTTTTCCGACGGAGGCCGACCGGACCCGGTGGGACACGCGATCTCCCTGCTCCTCGAAGGGGCCGACATTCTGGACGTGGGCGGCGAAAGCACGCGCCCGGGGAGCGACCCGGTTTCCGCATCGGTCGAGATCAGCCGCATCGCGCCGGTCATTGAAGGGATCTTCGCCCGCGCGGAGGCTCTGGGGCTGGAAAAGCCGCTCCTTTCGGTCGATACGTACCACCCGGAAACGGCCCGATTCGCGCTGGAACATGGCGTGGAGATCCTGAACGACATTTCGGGGGCAGAAGACCCGGAAATGATCCGGGCCGCCGTTGATTTTGGAGCCGCGATCTGCTTCATGCACAAAAAAGGAACTCCGAAAACCATGCAGGAAAACCCGACGTACGACGACGTAACGGCCGAAGTCCTGGCGTACCTCGCCGCACGGCGTGACGCCCTGCTCGATGCGGGGATCCCACGCGAAAAACTGATTGCCGACCCGGGGTTGGGGTTTGGGAAAACCTTCGCGCATAACTGGACGCTGGTCGAGCAGATGGACCGGTTTCGGGAACTGGAGATCCCGATTCTGGTGGGTCACTCCCGGAAAGGTTTCCTCCGGCCGATGTGCGAGAAAAATCCCGGCATGACCCGCGACGATGCGACCCGGATCGTGACGCAAACTCTGATCGAAAAAGGGGTCCAAATCCTGCGCACCCACGTAAAACCGGTTTAAATAGTTAGGTGTGAGGAGTGAGGAGTTAGGAGTTAGGAGTTGGAAAAGCCTCCGGCTTTTATGGGTTGAAGTCTTTCTGAACTCAGCGTTCCGCGCCAGCGTAACTCCTCACTCCTCACTCCTCACTCCTAACTATTTCCCCCCTCCCTCTGTTCAGATGCTTCCGAGTGTGGTATAATGGGTGAAATCAGAAAGGATTTTCACCATGGAACGGAAACAGAGAGAATTTTTCAATCAGCTTTTGACCACTTCCGGCGCAACGGGCGCGGAGCAGCCGGTGCAGGACGTCGTGCGCGCCTACGTGAAGGATTTCGCCGACGAGGTTACGACCGACGTGATGGGAAACGTCATCGCGGTCCGGAATCCCGGCGCGAAACTGCGCGTTCTGCTTGACGCTCATTGCGACCAGATCGGGCTGGGCGTCCTGAACATCGAAAAAAACGGCTTCATCTACGTTCACGCCCTCGGCGGCTGGGACGTGCAAAATCTCATCGGGCAGCACGTTACGATCTGGACGAAAAACGGTCCGGTCGGCGGAGTCATTGGCCGCAAACCCATTCATCTCCTGGAACCGGAGGAGCGGGCGAAAGCCTCGAAACTCGACGAGATCTGGGTCGATATTGGGGCGAAAAGCGCGGAAGAAGCGGCGGAAAGAGTGGCGATCGGCGACACGATCACGGTCCGGACGTTCCAGACGGAACTGGGCAATAATCAGCTCGCCTCGTGCGCTATGGACGACCGTTCCGGTGTGTGGGTCATCATGGAAGCCCTGCGCCGAATCGATCCGGCCAAGCTGAAATGCGCGGTTTACGCCGTCTCTGCCACGCAGGAGGAAGAGGGCTACAGAGGTTCGAAACCCGCCGCGTTCGGCATTGACCCGCACGTTGGGATCGCGGTAGATGTGACCCATGCGACCGACTGCCCGACCGTGGACCCAAAGAAGATCGGCGACATTAAACTCGGCAGTGGCCCCGTCATCAAGCGCGGCCCAAATTTCAATCCGATTCTGGTGGAACGTCTTTGCGAAAAAGCCGAGCAGAACGCGATCCCGTACCAGCTCATGGCAAACGGCCGACCCGGTGGAACGGACGCCTTCGTGATCCAGATGACCCGCTCGGGAGTCGCGACCGGTCTGGTCAGCATTCCGAACCGTTACATGCACTCGCCGGTGGAAGTGATCTCGCTCGACGACATGGAACACGCAGCCGATTTACTCGCGCGGTTTGTGGAAGACCTGGATGAAAATTTCAGTTTCATCCCGCACAGTTGACGGATTTCCCGTTCAGCCAGAAACCCTTTTCCCTTTTTTTGCCTATACAGAATGGTCCATTTTATGAAACCCGCCCTCCTTTTTTCCACCCTTTTCCTTTCCATCTTCCTCGGACTGGCAGAAATTCAGGCAGAGGAACCGGTTCCCACGCCCGTCACGCAAAGCCGGGAACTTTTCAACGGGAAAGACCTCACCAACTGGTACACGTACCTGCGCGGCCGCGGCAGGAACTGCGACCCGAAGGAAGTTTTCTCCGTCCGGGACGGCGTGATCCACGTCACCGGCGAAGAAATGGGTTGCATCACGACGAACGAGTCGTTCGAGAATTACCGCCTCATCGTTGAGTACCGCTGGACCGGCGAAGTTCACGGCTCCAAAGTCGGCGCGGCCCCGGACAGCGGGATCCTGTTCCACTCCATCGGCGAGGACGGCTCCTTCGGCGGCGTGTGGATGATCTCCCACGAGTACAATCTGATCCTCGGCGCGTCGGGCGATTTCTGGACCGTCGGGCTGAAAGACCTCCAGGACGTTTTTCTCAAATCGACCGTCAGCGCCGAAGAGAAACTCGGCGGCAAGTATTTCATCTACGACGCAAACGGGCCGGAAGTGACGCTCACGGGAAACGACCGCGTTTGCAGGCTTGACATTGCACGGGACTGGACCGACACGACGGACGTAAAACCGGCCGTAAACGAAAATCCGATGGGTGAGTGGAACACGGCCGAGCTGGTCTGCGACGGCGACTCGGTGGACTGCTACTTCAACGGGAAGTTCGTGAACCACGCCACGCACGTCTCGCCCCGGGCGGGCAAGATCCAGCTCCAGTCCGAAGGCTGCGGGATCGAATTCCGCAGAATCACGATCATGCCTCTGAAATAAACCGGCGAGCGGGGTCAGTGACAGTTTGCTGCACTTAAAACACACTCAAACCTAAAAAACCTTACAGGTTTTTAA
>SAMEA3663299__coassemble_608_pt1 | contig 15641 bp, 8 predicted proteins | sample SAMEA3663299__metabat2_low_PE_003 | metagenome-assembled genome bin SAMEA3663299 (sample SAMEA3663299) | pig gut metagenome | biome: pig gut; feature: pig-associated habitat; material: faeces | place: China | collected 2013 | reverse complement strand
TGCCACCGCTCGCCAGTCTTCTCTCGCCGGGAACTAAGATTTACTTTTCCTCCGCTTTCAAAACGAAAACAGAGGCAGAAAGCGACGGAAGCACCGCGCGGGCACAGCCTTCCGAAAGCTCTACGTTCAGAGGCTCGGCCTTAATCAGCGCCGGCTGGTCCAGTGTGTTGCGCTTCTTCAGCTTTGCCGCTGGTTCCTCGCCCTGCTCCAGCGGTGGCGTGACGCACTGGGCCGAGGCGCTCGAGACGGTCAAGTCCTCAAGACGCAGCTCGATCGGCGCGTCAGTCATTTGATTGTTCACGACCTTCACGATGATCTGCTTCCCGTCCTCCGAGCGCGTCGCGACGGCGTTCACCAGCGGCATTTCGCCAAGCATCGCCGGCGAGTCGGAGGAAAGCTTCACACGATTCGGTGCGTAGTGCTCGCGCCAGAGCTTCATCACGACATAATTCGGCGCGGGGAACCAGCCGTTTTCGTCGAAGTTGATGAACGCATTATCCCATCCCGTGGCGGAAACGTGGCGCAGGAAGAGGGCCGGAGAGGCCATTCCCACGACGTCGCCTGCTTTCTCGAAGCAGTTCAAAATCCCGCCAGCGTGCAGGCCGGTGCGCCAATCGGTGCTCTGCGCGTTCCACTCCGAATCAAAGAAACGAAGCTCAGGATTCCCGGACTTTTCGAGGATTTGGCGGCGCGCCTCGAAGAACTGCTGGTTCCGGTACGGGTTCACCGCGTAACCATCCGGATTGTCGTACTGGTGGGTCGAAACGAACGCGATGCCCGGCACACGGGTCCCGACGTTTTCATCCCAGCCGAAGCGGTCTCCGCCAGCCCACGAGCCGCACGCAATGACGTGGATCGAGGGGTCCACCGCCTTCATGCGCGGGATCAGTTCGTTGCAGACCGCGACGTACTCATCGACCGACGTGTGCTGCGGATGCACCTCATTATCGATCTCCCAGAATTTGACGCCGTAGGGTTCCGGGTGGCCGTTTTTCGCACGGACGGCGCCCCACTTCGAGTCGGCCGGACCGTTGCAGTACTCGACCCAGTCCACAGCTTCCTGCAAGTCGATCTTCTCGCCGGGTTTGCGGGTCCACTCCCACTGCTTCGTTCCGATGTCCACCACCATGATCGGCTCGGCTCCAACCGCACGGCAAAGGGTCATGAATTCATCGATTCCGAACGAGTTCACGTCCCGGTCGTTCCAAAGTTCCACGGGAAAACTGCCGCGGTCATCCTGCGGGCCGATCCCATCCTTCCAGCGGTAAGCGGAGGCGTAGCACCCGCCCGGCCAACGAATCACGGCCGGCTTGATGTCCCGAATCGCGCCGAGGAGATCCGGACGCAAACCGCCCGTTTTTTCCTTCCAGCTGCGCGGCATGATGGATACCTGGTCCAAATCGACCTGCGTGGCCGGCTCGACCTGGAAAAGGATCAAATCCTGGGCGGCCGGGACGGTGAATGAGCCCGTGACTTTCGTCCATTCTGCGCTTTTAACCTGCGCGGCCTGATTCTGGAAAGTGACGGTTCCTTCCCCCTTGGCCCAGTAGGAAAAGTCGTACGTTTCGCCCGGTTTCAGCGCGAAATGCCCCTGCGAGAGCGTGCCGTTCTGAGTGAAACGGATGAATTTCTCGCCGTTTCGGGCGGCATTTTCCGAGGTGACGGGGAAACCGTCCTCGATGGTCCAGAAACGCACGTCGGCTTTCTGCGCCATTTTCCCGGGCTGATTTCCATCGTAGAGGATCTTCCCGTCCAGAGTTTTCATCAGGACATTCCGGAATTCCGCCGCGGTCTCCCACGTTCCCAGACCAATACCTCCGGCAGGGATCGGCTTTTCATCGGTCACGTCAAGCACGGATTTCCCATCCACAAAGACCTGGAAATGCCCGCCCTTGACTACCAAACGAATGGCGTAGGTGCGTTGCGGCTCAAAAGGCTCGCATGGAATGTGACGTCCGACGCTGTATTTGGCGTCCCCGTCCATCCTCTCAACGGCATTTTCACGATTCTTCCAACCGCCGAGATTGGCCCAGTACGTCTCTTTGCCGTGTGACCGGAAAAGGATGAGAAAACCTTCTGCTCCGGAAAACTTTTTGGCTTCAAGCGTGACTTCGTAATCGGTAAAATCCCCTTCGATGAGACGGATCACGGGATTGCCCTGGCGGGAAGTCTGCTTAAAAACACCGTTTTCATACTGAAACGTTCCGCCTTTGCCGGCCTCAAAGGAGCGGTTCCAGACCAACTCACCCCAAAGACCGCCGTTGCAGGAATTGTAAATATGCTCGAGAAAATGGCCGTAAACCTTTGTATCCACGGGGTTGAGGACCTCCGACGGATAAACGGTCAGACGAATTGGCTCTTGTGCAAGAGCGATGAAACTTGTGAAGACAAAAAACAAAAAAAAGGTAATGTGGCGCATGATTCAATCAGGAATGAGGAATTAGGAATTTGGAATTGAAAATCAGGAAGGAAAAAGGGAGGACCTCATTCTTCCGAACCGGTCATTTTTTTCATCAGGGTCTCGGCTTCCTGGCGAATGATCTCGTCATACGCGTCGTTTTCAGCGATCTTCTTCAGGGCTTTGACGTTTTTAGCGATTTCTTTCCCAGCGGCGGAGGGATTCATTTTACCACTCTGCATCTTTTTCCGGGAAGCCTGCATTTGGGACCAAACTTTCTGCATCTCATCGATCCCTTCCATTTTTTTGGCTTTTTTGATGATTTTAGCCGCTTTTTCTTCCTGCGGCAATCCCTTCAGGCACTTCATCATCGCGTTCAAGCGATACAGCGCTTCTGACGGTCTTTCCGCCAACAGGTCTTTAAGCGATTGAAGTTCCGTATTGATCGATACGTTGATTTCGTCGATGAATGTCTTCACCTCATCGTCTTTACTGGCTTTTTTCTCCATCTGCTTCATTAACGGAGCCCACGCTTTGTCGGAAGTAAACTTCATCGCGACTTTCGCCTGCGACTTCGGCACATTCAGGTCCAGAATCGGGTTAAAACCGTTCACAAGACGGTTACGCTGAAGCGCCTCTTTTACATGAAATTCGACTTGAGGGAGAACGTCTTTGGGAGTCCCTGCAGCGACCAATTCCCCACGGCAGTTGAGGAGATACGCCTGCGGGATTCCACCATCTTTCGGCGGAGCCAATGGACAATTATAGCCTTGGTAATTCGTAAAGTTGCAGTTGCTCTGTTTGAGGAAATCCGTCACTTCCTGCCCCATATCCTGCAAATGACTTCCAATTAAAACAAAGCTCCCGGTGGAGCCGTACTTGGACTGGCACTCGATCAGGTGAGGAAACGCAGCCCGGCATGGACCGCAAAAGATTCCCCAATATTCGATATAAACGACTTTGCCACTCAGATCAGCGTCCGTGAGCGGTTTTCCCCAAATCACTTGGGGACTGCCCTGAAAATACTGGGCGGAAACTGCGCTGGAAATAAAAATCAGCGCAAGACTCAAAAGCAGGCGAGCGGATAAAAACGTTTTCATAAAAAGGCCTTTCCGGAAGTTGCATGGAAATTTGTCAGAAAAAACACGCATTAGAAATTAAGTATAAACCGGAAAGAACAAATTGTCAAGGGGGTACAGGGAATTATTTTCTGTACTTTCCCAATAAATACAAAAAACGACGAATATCAAGCGGAAGTGGAGCCTCAAGCTGCATTTTCTCGCCCGTCTTCGGATGGAAAAACTCGATCCGTTGGGCGTGCAATGCCTGACGCTCCAAAACCAGAGTGCCGGCCGAAAGCGCATTCCAGTCCGTGTTTTCGTAATCGTCCGCCTCCGGTGGAAGCGAAAGCGCCGAATCCAGCGAGATCCCTGAGAGAGACCGGTCGCGCCGAAGCTCACCGAGCAAAAGCCGTGGGTGCGTACTGTAAAGCAGATCCCCCGCGATTGGGCATCCGATGTGCGTCAGATGAAGGCGGATCTGGTGCGTGCGGCCCGTTTTCGGGAAACACCGAAAAGCCGTGAAACCGTTGAAATGCTCCGCGACTTCGTAAAACGTCCGTGCGGCACGGGCGTCGGGGTCATCGAACCGAATCATTTTCTTCTCACGCTGACCACCGGAGTGGTCACCGATCGGCGCGTCGATCCAGTCGCAGTCACGGACCGGCCGGCCGTAAGAAACCGCAAAATATTGCTTCTGAACGAGGCGCTGCTCGAACTGCGCGGCAAGTTTCGCATGGGAAAAATCGTTGCGCGCAACCAGGATCACGCCGCTGGTATCGCGGTCAAGACGGTGAACGATCCCTGGGCGCTGCGGGCCGCCGGACTGGCTTAAATCGTCGCCGTAACGGAATTGCAGAGCGCTGGCGAGTGTACCGGACCAATGGCCACGAGCCGGATGAACGACCATTCCCGGCGGTTTGTTCACGGCTGCGACCCACTCGTCCTCGTATAGAATTTCGAGCGGAATATCCTCGGCGTGCGGACATTCCCGCGGAAGTTCCGGGAGCGTGATCGTGACCGTTTGACCCGGGTTCAGTTTATATGCCGGCTTCGCAGTTTTCCCGTCCACAAAAACGTTTCCGTCTGTGATCGCGTTGCGCATCATCACGCGACTGAAATCCGGGAAATGGTACACGAGGAATTTATCGAGCCGCCACCCAGACTCGTCCAGCGCCGTAACTACGGTCTGAGTCCCGGTCGGGATCTCGTGCGCAGTGTCCCCTGCTCCGTCTGTCTCGTCCGGAAAAATTAGCTCGTCGGTAAAATCTTGCGGCTCGGTCATAAAAAAAGCCCCCGAAACGGAGGTTCACTCAATTATGAATTATGAATGATGAATGATGAATTGAGGGCCTGAGGTGGCGCAGGCCCTCTACTTCGATTTAATTCAGTTCTGCGCGGCGGGTTCAGCCGGAGCAGCTTCAGGAGCGGGAGCGGCTTCAGGGGCCGGAGCAGCTTCAGGAGCAGGAGCGGCTTCAGGAGCAGGAGCGGCTTCAGGGGCCGGTGCAGCTTCAGGGGCCGGAGCGGCTTCAGGAGCGGGAGCAGCTTCAGGAGCAGGAGCGGCTTCAGGGGCCGGTGCAGCTTCAGGGGCCGGAGCAGCTTCAGGAGCGGGAGCGGCTTCAGGAGCAGGAGCGGCTTCAGGAGCAGGAGCGGCTTCAGGAGCAGGAGCGGCTTCAGGGGCAGGAGCAGTTTCAGGAGCAGCTTCAAGTTCTGGAGCAGCAACAGATTCCGGGGCTGGTTCGGCAACGGGCTCCGGCGTGGCAGGAGTTTCAGGAGCGAGCAATTCCGGGTCCGGAACGTCCAGATTCGTGTTTTCTTCTTTGCTTTCGGAAACTTCTTCCGGGGTAACAGCAGCCGGGGTCGGAACACTCAACGCCACAATATTGGCTTCGTCGAGTTTGTAAACGTCCAGGATCTGCTGGGCTTTACGGCCGTAGGAGTCTTGCGTCTGCGTGATTTCCTGGTAAAGTTTTTTGGCGGCCTTGATGTTTTCTTCCTGATTTTCGATCTGGGCCATCAGTTCAGCATTCTTGGCGAGCGCGAATTTGGCCATCTGGTTCATCTTATCGTTCACGTTCGCCGAAACAAGCTCGGTAAATTGAGTCTTTGATTTCTCAAGAGCTTCTTTGGCAGCGGCGAGGTCATTGGCGGCGAGCTTCTGAACGCCTTCCATCTGAACGCGGGCAGCATCCTGAAACGCGACCAGCGATCCCGGCAGCGAGTTCAAATTGGCCTTGGCAAAGGCCGCAAGCGCTTCCTGCGTTTCCTCAGGCGTTTTACCTTCGGCCGAGGCGATCGTGTAGTAATTTTCCCAGAGTTTCTTTTGGGCGTTGATCTTCGCCTTTTTGGCAGAGGCCCAGAAAATGAAAACCACCAGGACAAGCGCTGCGATTATGACCAAAGGTTTCCAGCAGTCCTTGAGCCACGCACCGTTTGATACAAGCCAACTCTCCAAATCGTTTTCACGACGAACTTCTTCTTTCATTTGAGTTAATCCATTAATTAAATGTGGAAATGATTGTAATCCAAATTTTGGTTTATTATCACCGAAAAAAACTTTTCCGTCAAGGGGAATCCCTCGGATTTTTCGGGATTTTTTAAAAATTTTTCGTTTTGAGGGAATTTATGAGTGAAATCTATTTTACAACGTAATTCACCATTTTACCCGGGATGACGATTTTCTTCACGACCGTTTTCCCATTGATCCAGTTGCAAAACTTTTCGTCCTTCAGCGCGGCGGCTTCCGTCTCGGCCGCGTCCAGGCCCGCGGGGAGCTGGATCTTCGAGCGCAGCTTGCCGCACACGTGGAGCGTCACTTCGACCGTGTGCTGCACCAGTGCCGACTCGTCAAACTGCGGGAACGGCTCGTACGCCAGCGTGTTTTCGTGACCCAACGCCTGCCAGAGCTCCTCCGCGATGTGCGGCGCGTACGGAGCGAGCAGAAGCACAAACGCCTCCATCGCCTTTTTCGGACGGACCGTCTGTTTGCTGAAGAAATTCTGGAACTCCATCATGCGCGCGATGGCCGTGTTGAGCTGGAGCGATTCTATGTCGTTCCGGACCGCTTTGATCGTTTTGTGAAGCACACGGTTCTGCTCCTCCGTCGGCTCGACGTCCTGAACGGCCTCGGCGAGTTTCATCTCGTCGGCCCTTTCGTCGATCATCATGCGCCAGACGCGGCCGAGGAAATCACGCACGCCGCAGACGCTCTCGACGCTCCACGGCTTCACGGCTTCGAGCGGGCCCATGAACATTTCGTACATGCGCAGGGAGTCGGCGCCGTGTTCTTTCACCACGTCGTCGGGGTTAATGACGTTTCCGCGGCTCTTGGACATTTTGAAGGCGCGCGAGTCGAGTTTCACCGATTTGTCGGCCTTCAAAACGAAGAACTCGCCCGCTTTTTCCACGTCCTCTTTGGCGATCTTGACGCGGGTCAGGTCAGCTTTTTCCGCTTCGCTCAGGGCCTTGACCTTTTCGATGCTCACGAAAGTCCCGTCCGGACGCTGGAACGCGTTGAATTCCATCTCGCCGAGGATCATCCCCTGGTTCACGAGTTTGTGGAACGGCTCTTTCGTGGAAACAAAACCGCGGTCAAAGAGCACTTTGTGCCAGAAACGCGCGTACAGAAGGTGAAGCACTGCATGCTCCGCGCCGCCGATGTAGAGGTCCACCGGCATCCAGGCCTTTTCGACTTCCGGATCGACGAAACGCTCGGAGTTTTTCGGGTCCAGGTAGCGCAAATAGTACCAGCACGAACCCGCCCACTGCGGCATCGAGTTGGTCTCGCGTTTGTATTTTTTCCCATCCAGTTCGACGTAAAGCCAGTCTTTCGGCGCGTGCTCCATCGGCGGCTCCGGATTTTCGAGCGGCGGGAAATCGAACTGCTCCATCTGCGGAAGGTTCAGCGGCAAATCTGCGTCGGTCAACGCACGCATACGGCCGGTTTTGTTCCCGTTTTCGTCCAGCTCATGCAGGATCGGGAACGGCTCGCCCCAAATGTGCTGACGGCTAAAGAGCCAGTCGCGGAGTTTGTAGTTCACGGCCTTTTTGCCGATCCCCAGACCGACCAGCCACGAAACGATTTCCTTCTTGACATCCTGCGTGGGCATGCCATTGAACTGACCGGAATTGACCGCCAGACCGCTGACTGTGAACGCCTCAACGCCGTCGCGCAGCTTCTGGACCATTTCTTCCGTCACGCCATTTTCGCCGACGATCGGGTCCACGACCTGAATGATCGGAATGTTGTATTTCTTCGCGAAGTCAAAGTCTCGCGTATCGTGGGCAGGAACGGCCATGATCGCACCGGTCCCGTAACCAGCCAGAACGTAGTCGGCGACCCAAATCGGCGTCATTTCGCCATTGACCGGATTGATCGCGTAAGAGCCGGTGAACACGCCGGTCTTTTCCTTCGCCAGTTCCGTGCGGTCGAGGTCACTCTTTCCGGCGGCTTCCGCGCAGTAAGCCTTCACAGCCGCTTCGTTTTCGGGAGTGGTCAGACGCGGAACGAGTGCGTGTTCCGGCGAGACCACCATGTACGTCGCGCCGAAGAGCGTATCGGGGCGCGTCGTGTAAATGCGCAAGACGTCATTTCCCGGCTTGCGCGGGTAACCGGTCTGCTCGCGGGTTTTGAGCCACGCTTCGTACTCGGCCTGATTCGGTTTTCCATCCGGGGTCTTTTCGGAACCGATGAAGAAATCCAGCTCGCCGCCGGTACTGCGCCCGATCCAGTTCCGTTGGAGGAGTTTCACACTTTCCGGCCAATCCAACTCGTCGAGTTCGTCCGCCAGCCGGTCCGCGTAGGCAGTGATGCGAAGCATCCACTGCCGCATCGGAATGCGCACGACCGGATGACCGCCGCGCTCGCTTTTTCCGTCGATGATCTCCTCATTCGCCAGCACCGTTCCGAGTACCGGGCACCAGTTCACGGGCGCTTCCTGCTGGTACGCCAGCCGATGATCGTCCACGTACTGACGCACGGCATCTTCGCCTTCCGCCTTCACGTCATCGGGAATCGGAAGCTCGGAGATCGGCCGGCCTTTTTTCTGGTCGGGATCGTACCACGTATCGAAAAGAATGAGGAAGATTTTCTGCGTCCAGCGGAAGTAATCCACGTCGGTCGTGGCCAGCTCGCGGTCCCAGTCGTAGGAGAAACCGAGCATTTTGAGCTGCCGGCGGAAATTCGCGACGTTCTTTTCCGTGGTGATCCGGGGATGAATGCCGGTTTTCTTGGCGAACTGTTCCGCGGGAAGGCCGAACGCGTCCCAGCCCATCGGGTGCATGACGCTCACGCCGTTCATGCGGTTGTAGCGCGATACGATGTCCGTCGCGGTGTAACCTTCCGGGTGCCCCACATGAAGCCCGTTCGCGCTCGGGTACGGGAACATGTCGAGGACGTACATTTTCTTCTCCCCCGGCAAACGCGGAGCGGCAAACGTTTTATTCTCTTCCCAGTATTTCTGCCATTTCGGCTCAATGATGGCCGGATTATAGCGCGGCATAATTCATCTCCCACAGAAAAACAGTCCGTTTTCGAAAAAAGTATAAACAGGGCATTTATTATACCCGATTTTCAAAAAAAGAACAGAGGGGGCAAGAAAATACTTGAAAGACAGAAAAAGATAGCTTAGTCGGCAGGGACGACACTGGAAGCGTCGTCCCTATAGTGTACTGGCTGTTATTTGTTCTTCGAAAGTTCCTCAATCGCCCGAGCGATGACCATTCGGTGTCGGTAAATGGCCCGCGGCGAGAAGTTGAACGTCGTCCAGTTCGACGTAATGTCCTCCGGAACGGTCAGCAGCGCCTCGTACTTTGTGCGCTGTTCCGGCGTGAGGTCTTTGGCTTCGGCCAGCTTCGTCTTGAGTATCTGCAGCATCTCGAAGTCCTCGATCCCCTCGCGGAGGGATTCAAACCGGATCGACCCGACCGGATCGTCCAGATTCGGTTCTTCGCTGGGCGTCTGGCACGAAAGCGGCGGGTAAACGAACCGGCCGTCGCCGTTCCCCCAGAAGCGTCTGGTGCCGGGTTCTCCGCCCGAAACGTAGCACATCGGGTCGAGGTACGGGTTCTGCGGTTTTTTGGCGTCCGGAAATGCCGTCGGCGAGGTCCAGTAGTTCGACTGCCAGATCAGCACGCCGCGCAGATTGTACTTCCACGTCTGCCAGAGCCAGGTCCGCAATTCCACGGCCGAGTGGTCGGTGAACTCGGTGCAGTACGGCGCGTGCGGGCCGCAGCAGACGTACGTCCAGAACCGGGCGCCTTTGGCTTTCAGCGGCTCCGCCAGGTCGTGATTGTAATTGTGCGTCACGGGGCACCAAATGTCGATTTTGCCGAGGTTTTCCTTTTCAGCCTCATCGACCGCAGGCTCCTCAGTGAGCATGGTCGGGATTTCCGGCGCATACCGTTTGATCCGGTTCATTCCGTTACGAACGAACTCGTAGTCTTTCTGGCTCGGCTCGTCAAACCAGTACGTGTAGCACATTTTCAGCCAGCCTTTTTCTCTGAAATGGTTCTGGATCTGCTCCACCTCGCTGCGGAACATCGCTTTGTATTCCGGCGTGTCCTCACCGAAACCGAGGAGATTCGGCTCCCAGCGCTTCTGGTACGTGCCGCCGCCCATGCCTTGGATGGGAAGGCGCAGGCCGGTGAAGTGGTATTTCTCAACCGCTTTGGCCATCGCCGCGTCGAAAGCCGTGAAATCGATTTCCGCTCGCGAATTCTCCGGGTTTTCTTTGTCGGCGACAAAATTCACCTTGAACGGGTCCAGCGGGACCGGGTTGTACGGGCTGATCCGGTACCGGCTCAGGAGTTTGAAGTATTTGTCGAGCAGGACCCGTTTGTCCTCGTCCGTCTTGACGCCGTGGTACTTCCAAACCAGATTCGGATTGAACCCGAAGGCGGTCTCGATCGTGTTGAACTTCGGCAGCGCAAAGCCCCAGACGCGCAGCAGGACCGGGACTTCCGCCGATTGCGTCCGGCCGTTTACGGTCAGCTTGAGCGTGAGTTTCGTCCGGTACATTCCCGCCGGCGTTCCTTCCGGGACGTAAACCGTGATCCAGACTGGGCAGTTTTTCCCGGCCGGGGCCGTAAATTCGCCCGGCAGCGGCGGCAGGGCGTCGGGCCAGAAATCGCGCACGCCGGTGGAGTCCGTCGGGTGCGAAACGTAGTGGTAGTAAACGCTCCTCAGCTCGACGTTGGCCGCCGGGATGACGTTCTGCCCGTCGCGGGATTTCAGATCATCGGCGACGCTGACGGAAACTTTTGCGTCTTCCTTCGGCACGACGACCAGCTGCGCAGATTCGTAATCGTTCCCGGCAGCGGCGAGGAACAGGCCCCTGGACTGCGGGCCTTTGGTCGGCTCAGGCACGCGGCGGGTCAGCGGGATCTTGTGCATCGCGCCGCAGTGCCAAATCAGAGCGTCGGTCAGCGGCGCGTCAAGACGCCAGCCGTAGTCTTCCCGGTAAAAGTCCGGCACGTAGTACGAGCAGCGCAAAACGCTCGTTTTGGCGGCGCCAGAAGCGTCTTTCCAGTTCAGAGTCAGGTCGTACGTGTGATCTCCCGGCTCGCCTTTCGGAAGCGCGTATTCAAAATCCTCCGGGAAACCGACGTCGCCGGAAACGAATTCCCAGAAATGCGTCTGGCCGACGATTTCCGTGCTGGAGGCCTGATCGGTTTGCGCCTCGCTGTTTCTGGTGTTGGCCATGAAACGAAAACGGTGAAGCTGAAGGGTGGTCGCTTCTTTCGAACTGTCGGACGCGAAACGGATCCAGACGCTCGGTGCGTCGAGCTGGTCCGCGGCTCCACTGGCGGTTCCGGCTTGGGTCAATTCGGCCAGCGGCTTCCAGTTCTCGCCGTCCACGGAGTACTGCGCGACCAGTTTGCCTTTGATGTAGTACTCGCAGCCCATTTCCAACTGAATACTTTTGAACGTTTCTTCACCGGGTGCGCTGAATTTATAGACCAGTTCGGAATTCGCGCCGAAATTCCAGCGGCTGGAGTTGAAACTCGCGTTCCAGGACTGGAGCGTGGGCGAGCAGCCGCCCCCGGTTTTGGCAAACGACGACGTGAAGCAGTAGGTCCCCGAAACGGGATCGAACGTTTCGTTTTCCGTCAGGCCGTTCTCGTCGGCCCGGAGCGTAACGGGGAGGATCTCCGCCTCGGCAAACTGGAAAGTCGCGTTGGCCTTCCACTCGCCCAGGCGCAGATCGTCGGTTTTCGTTTCCGGCCGGATCGGGAACACGATCGTGTAAGTCTTCCATTCCGGAGAAAACGAGAAATCTTTGTTAAAGAATTTGGGTCCGGTCATGCCGCCGTGGCCAGCTCCGAGAGTTCTGGCCTTGAAGCGAAACATTCCCAGCCCGCTGCGAGACGCCTGGCGCAGCTCATCGAACGGGAAATTGGCATAAACCCACGCCGAGGATCCCCCTTTGCCGGTCAGCTGGAGGACCGCGCCTTCCACGCCGTCCGCGCCGGGAAGGACCTCGCCGACTCCGCCGCTGGTCAACTTCCACGAGGAGTCGGAAAAATCGAATTTCATTCGCCCGCCTTCCAGCGCCGACACAGCAGAGGCCCAGACACTGAAAAGAGCGATCACAGTAAGCAAAAACAGTCGTTTCATGGGAATCCTTTCTTTTATTTAATCAGTTTTTCTTCCACCAGCGCGAAAATCTCCCGCCCCAGTTCGGTCTTGGACCCCTTCAGGCGGGCGATGGTTTTGCCGGGACGGAGGAAGATTTCGACCTCGTTCTCGGTCGAGTCGATGGCCGACGGGCCGTTCAGGACGAGCAGGTCGCAGTTTTTCGCGATCATCTTCCGAAGCGCACGCAGGCGGATGTCGGCCGTTTCCAGCGCAAAGCCCACGACCCACTGCTTTTCCGATTTGGAAGTCCCGAGCGTGGCCAGAACGTCCGGCGTCTCGACGAAATGGAGCGTCAGTTTGTCCCCGGTCTTGGAGATTTTCTGTTTCGCGACCGCATCCGGCTTGTAGTCACACGGGGCGGCGACGCCGATCACGCCGTCAAACTGCGGGAAAAGTCGCTGGGCCGCTTCCAGCATTTCATCCGTGGTGACAACCGGCACGACCGTGGCTCCGGAGGGGTACTGAATCTCAACCGGTCCCGAGACGATGGTGACTTCGTGCCCTTTTTCGAGCGCCGCCGCCGCAAGCGCTGCGCCCATGCGCCCGCTCGATGCATTGGAAAGAAAACGGACCGGATCAATGTATTGCCGCGTCGGGCCGGACGTGATGAGGATCTTAGCCATTTTGGTTCATTCCTGATTTCGGATCAAAAAACCTTGCGGAAGTGCCTTTTTCGCGATTTCGGCTTCCGTCCCGAATAATCTCGGGATCACGATGACGCGCGGAGTGTTCGGGTCCATCGGAGCGGCGCAAGGGTTTTGCTTCACTTCCAGAACCGCGAGTTTGCCATCCTTCACCTCGGCGTGGACGAGGACTCCGCCATACGCCGGGAGGGTAAACGAAAAGTCCTTCCATTCTTCCGGCACGCCGTAGAAAAGCCGGATTTCGTCCCCCCGGCAGAAGATCAGCATTTGGTTCACCGCCTGAACGCAAGTCCCCGCGGCGGTCGTGAACCACGGGTTCCGCACGACGTCTTTCTCGTTGATCTCGAACAGTTCGCCGAACGCCCCGCAGGTTTCCGCGGCTTCGCGCATCAGTTTGGTCGGGTACTTGCGGTCCTCGAAAACCGTCATGGTGATGGCCATTTTGCCGGCGTACCACGGGCAGACCGAGTTTCCGACCGGGTACATGTTGGCGTGAGAGCGGCCCTCAAAGAGGAATTTGTACGCGGTTTTCTTCTGCAGCTCGTGGGCGCCGTCGAAAATGTCGTACGGGAAAATCCCGCTCAGCGTCGCGACGGTCGGCTCCTTGCAGCCTCGGTAGCCGATGTAAACGCCGTCATCGACTGGCAGCGACTCGACCAGTTTATCGGCCACGCGCCGGAAATTGGCCGTTTCCTCCGCATCGACGCCGAGCAGATCCGCAGCATCGGCCGCCGCGCGCATGGAATAGACCGCCCCACAAGTCGTCATGAAGGCGTGGTCACGGGCCGGGCCGAGGCGTTCCAGATCGGTGAGTTTTCCGAGGTACATGGTTCCGTCCGAGTCCTCGTACGTCCAGTGGGAGAGGAAGTAGCGGGCGCACTCGAGGATCAGCGGGTAAGCCGTGCTTTTCAGGAATTCCCGGTCGTTCGAGTACAAATACTGCGTCCAGGCGCTGCGCGCGATGTTCGACGTGTGGAAAATGTGGTCGTTCCAGAAACCGGGAGGCGCGCCTTCCGTGCCGTCTTCGAGAGATTCCCAGACGAATTTCGCGCCGTAGGTCCCCTTCTGGCCGTAGTGGGCCACGCGGTACGTCGCCTTAGGGAGGACCGAGTGCCGGAAATCCGGACAGCGGCGCGCGATGGCGAGGTGGTTGCTCGTCAGCGCCCCCTGATGAATGAACATTTCGTCCCAGCCGAAAAACCGGCCGTTCCAGAGAAACGGTGAAATGCCGACCGGGAACGACCACGGCGTCGCATCGACCCGAATGTGGTACTGGGCCGTTTCGTACATGCGCTGGATCATCGGGTCCGGCACACTGACGGCGCTTTCTTCGTAGTACGCCTTCCAGTCGGCGGCGTTCTTCGCGTACAGACCGGCAAAACCCTCGGTCCGGATGCGCTGGATCGTCTTTTTCGTGAGTTCTTCGTACTTCACATCGTCCAGAGTATCCTTGAAAACGACGTAAAAAACGGCCTCTTTCGTCTCGCCCGGAGCCAGTTCGAGCGGCTTTTCCATCCGCGCGTCGTTTTTGCGCTCCCACTGCTTCCATGGAGGAACCGCCTCTGAACCGTCCGGCTCGTAAATGCAGACTGTCCCTGTATCACCGAGCAGAACGACGTTCCCCTGCTGGGTCGGGTGGCCGTAAAAATTGTAGTCGAAAACCGCCTGAGCGCCGTTTTCACTCGTCTCCCAATTTCCGATCAGTCGGCCGGGAAGGTGGTTTTTGTCGGCGGCCAGGCCCATGAAGTACCGGAGGAACGGCGTCACATGGAGCGGTTTCCCGCTGGTGTTCGTCATTTCGCGGCGAATGACCAGAACGCTTTCATCGAGCGGCGCGAGAAACGTCATTTCCTGCTTCACGCCCGAAAACTGGTGCGTGCAGCGCATGCAGCCGTTCGGAACGTCGAGGGTCTGGGTCCACTCGTCGGCGGCGAGGAATTCTTTCCCGTCGATCTCCACCCCCTGAAGGAACCAGCCGAGTGTGAGCAGATCGTACTTCGGATCCCCGTAACGCCGCCCGGACCGGAAAACACCCGAGTATCGGCTTTGCGGCTGACTGCCGTTCCAATCGACCGCGAGCCAGAGCGACCCGTTTCCAAGGACCGGCGGCACGTAACGATCCGGGATTTGTGGACCGGAACCTTCCAGTGTATTCATCTCCAGCGGCACCATTCCCAGAACCCACGGCCCAAGAGTCAAGAGAAATAAAAAGAAAAAAATGATTCGTTTCATTTGAAATTTTCCATTAAAAAAAAACGGGGACGCCGCTGCCAAGGCTGATAATGGGGACGTTTCACCTCGTGTTTTACGGAGTGGAACTAAGGTTGTGGTTTATGCAAGATTTATTGAAATCGCTTCTGATGATGTTAATTATAACCTGAAAATTCAGGTTGTCAAGCCCTGCGACTCCAAGGTCGTAAAGTATTATCGAGACTGTCCGATTTTAACGGTGAAACTTCGTTAGTTATTCGCGGTACTTCCGAACTCTCTGGTACGCACAAGGTCGAGGATCGAAATTTGCCCAAAACAAAAAACGCCCGAAACGACAATTCGTCCCGGACGTTTGAATAATGGTGAGGATTGGAACCACTTCAACCCGGTGGTCTAGCGCTGGTTTACGAGGTGTTCTTTCTCCTCGTCTTCCAGTTCGGACCAGAGGTCGTTGCAAGTGCAGTCAGTGATGGTCGGGAGGGCTTTCTGGGGTCCCGAGTCGAGCTGGCTGCGGAGCAGGCGTTTCCTCTTTTAACCCGAATTTACAAGTTTGAGGTTGAAATCATTTCTTTCATTATTCATTCTATTCTTTGTCTTTCCCCCAAACTTCGATCTCCGAGATTCCGTTATCGACCAATGGGAAAGTCTCTTCAAGTTTCGTCAGTGTGACCCACGCGCAGGTCTTGGCCGGG
>SAMEA3663299__coassemble_543_pt1 | contig 16880 bp, 8 predicted proteins | sample SAMEA3663299__metabat2_low_PE_003 | metagenome-assembled genome bin SAMEA3663299 (sample SAMEA3663299) | pig gut metagenome | biome: pig gut; feature: pig-associated habitat; material: faeces | place: China | collected 2013 | reverse complement strand
AAACGGATAAAAACGGCAACGTGCTTGTCCTTGGCCAAAGCTACCCGGTTGATCCCAGCTGGACGCTTCGGCTTGTACGCTGTGACGTTGATTTGACCAATCACCAAATCAACATTCACCGTCTTCGACGCCGGGAGTTTAGCGATCAACCTTTGTTACAAAGAATTGAGTATGACTTCCCCCGCCGAAAATTTGTTCCCATATCAAAAAAATAATTAAATCCTTGACAAAAAGGACCCAAAATTTATCCCTCCAAGTGCAAGCCAAAAGTAGACACCAAATGACAAAATTTTTGCACTCAGCTGTCTACTTTTCGCTTGCACTTGACCTTTCAATTCATACCGATACGGGTCTCCAACCCAGTGGCAATGTCGCTTGGCTATGATCCCGGCCAATCGTGAAAACGTGGGTTGAAAATGGTTCAATAGTACTGCTCAACGTAGCTGTACGCTTTGTTAAAGACTTCCTGATCCTTGATCCGGTACTTACGCATGATGATATCACGCAGATTCTTGCTGACGTCTTTTCGGCCGGTCGTGGTGTTTTGCCAGCCGGGGAAACGCACGATCCGGACGATGCCGTCGATGTCGTTCACGATTCTCTCCACGATGACCGGCGTGTTGTCATTCCGCACGTTCCGGAAAAGCTCAGTCAATGCCGCCTTGCCTTTGTCGATTTCATCTTCCGGGACGGTCTCTTTTTCGTACTGCGCAACGTCTTTCGCCAGGGCGAGCAGCGCCTTCAGGAACTCCATGCTGGTCAGCAGGCCGGCCTCGTGTTCTTCGCGGAGTTTTTCCATCCTCTCACCCAGAGCAATAAAACGTGGGTCGTCGTGATGCTTTCGAATGACAGCGGCCAGATCCATTTCCAGCTTTTTACGCTTTTTCTCGGAAGACGCGTCGCCTTCGATGAATTTCTGAATGATCTCCGCGTCCATTGCGAGGACTTCTTCATCCGTCGAAACCGACTCGACCGAGATGTTTTCATGAACGAGCTGGATCGTTTTGGGGCCTAGCGCCGACCAAATCAATTTGCCGCGTTCATCGGTCGGGCGAATGGAGTCATACACCTTCGAAAGCCACCGGTAATCTTCTTTGTACGGGTTCAGGCAGCTGTCTGGTGAGAGCGCATTCCATACGCGGTTCAGAACCCGGTATTGCGCGCCGAACCGGTCCTTCATCTCGTCGTTGGGCAAGCACTCCTGAGCGGCTACAAGACCTTCCCAATCGTCGCGAGTCCTGTCAACCCCGGGGAAGAACTGGACGCAGGCGGCCACATACTCCGGAACATTTCTCTTGACTTTTTCAATATCGCTGATGATTTTCTCGACGGCCTCTGCGTCAAAGGACAGCGCTTTGGCCACATCGTCGAAAATGCCCACGTAGTCAACGATGAGGCCGTAAGTCTTGTCCTGTCCGTACACGCGGTTCGTGCGGCAGATCGCCTGCAGAAGCGTGTGGTCCTTCATCGGTTTGTCGAGGTACATCACCTGCAGGATCGGAGCGTCAAAACCGGTCAGCAGCTTGCTCGTGACGATGACGATCTGGAGCGGGTTGAAGGGGTCGCGGAAATCGTCCAGCACTTTTGCTTCTTCTTCGCGGGTACGACGCCACTGCCTGTACTCGTCAGCTTTATCGTTATTCGTGTCCATGACGATCGTGGACGTCGCTTCTCCGAGGAGCCGGTCCAGTTCCTTCTTGTACATCACGCAGCACTCCCGGTCGAAGCAGACCACCTGCGCCTTGAAACCGTTGGGGTTGATCTTCGTCATGAAGTGGTCGGCTATATGCTCGCAGACGGCTTTGATCCGCTCGGGGTCTTTCATGATCGCCGCCATACGCACGCGCTGGGCAACTTTCGAGCGTTCCTCCTCGGTAAGTCCCGCTTCGTCGGTAAGGGCTTTGAACTCTTCATCGATCGCGGCCTGATCCACATGAAGCTTCACCGGCACCGGCTCAAAATGCAGCGGCAGCGTCGCCTTGTCTCTGACGGAATCCGCGAACGAGTACCGGCTCATGTAACCGGAACGGTCCTCGGTGGCGCCGAACGTGGCAAACGTATTTCGGTCCAGCTTGTTGATCGGCGTGCCGGTGAGACCGAAGAAGAACGCGTTGGGAAGTGCATTACGCATCCTCGCGCCAAGATCGCCTTCCTGCGTCCGGTGGGCCTCATCGACCATCACGATGATATTATCTCGGAAATTGATGGCGTCGTTGATCTTGGCAAACTCGAAAATCTTGGTGATGATGACCTTGCGGGAATCGACTTTGAGCAGCCTGATCATTTCCGCGTTTGTGTCTGCCGGCACCAGGTTCGGCACGTCAGCCATTGAGAAGGTCCCGAAAATCTGGCCGCTCAGATCAATTCGATCGTTCACGATGATGACCGTCGGCGAGTTCAGCTCCTTCACCATTCGGAGCTTCTGGGCGGCAAAGACCATCAGCAGCGACTTGCCGCTCCCCTGAAAGTGCCAGACCAGCCCCTTTTTCGGGAAGCCGGCTTTGACGCGCTCGACGATGAGGTTCGCGCCTTCGTACTGCTGATACCGGCAAACGATTTTGATCTTCCGGTTGTGTTTGTCGGTCGAGAAGAGAGTGAAGTAACGGAACAGATCCAGAAAAACCTCTTTCCGCGTGATCGAGGTGACTGTCCGCTGGACTTTCGCCAGGTCGCCTTCTTCGTGAGGGATGTTGGCGTACCACGGTCCCCAGAGCGTGACGGGGGCGTTGATCGCGCCGTAGCGGAAGCATTTGCCCTCCGTGGCGAAATTCAGGATATTCGTCACGAACATTTGCGGGATGGATTTCTCATAATCGAGAATATCCCCCGCGCCGTCCATCCAACTGATTGCCGGTCTGACGGGCGACTTCATCTCTCCGACCGCGACGGGAAAGCCGTTGATGAGAAGCACGACGTCGAGCCGCTTTCCGCCGTTTTTTTGCGGATAGACCCACTGATTCGTCACCACGAAGGAATTATTCTCGGGGTTCTCATAATCGAAGAACTTAATACTGATCGAGCGTCCGTCCTTGTCGAACGGGAAGCTGTTTTCCTCGAAGATGAGTTTTTTGAAACGCTCGTTCTGCGTGACGAGATCGTGCGGGCGCACCGTGGAGATCAAAGCCCGCAGCTTGTAAATCACGGTATCTGCGTTCGCCGGGTTCTCCGCGATGCAGGGATTCAGCCGGATCAGCGCCTCGCGAAGATACTTCTCGACCAGCGCATCGGACTCCACCCGGGGCAGATCTTCGGCGCGGACATAGTGCCAGCCATTCGCCTCGATCGCATGGAGGACCATATCCTCTACATTCTGTTCAGTGAAAGTTCCCGACATACTTATAATCTCCTGTGGTTTTTTCTATTCTTGAAATCGCTTCTAGTGTACGGTAAAACAATAATTTTGATTTGTCGCTTTGTTGATATAGGTCTGCTAATCTATCTTGTGTCTTTCTTTCACATATTGGAATCCCAAGCTTCCTAAGATAACCAATATTGATTCCTTTAACGGCCACTCCTCGAATGTTTTTCTCCATGTCATGTTGAAGCAGTTGTGATTCGAGAACACCTCTGACATAAACTCTGTTATAATCTTGTTTAATTGTAAGTCTTGCTGTATCTTGGGTAATGTTTGCATTTTCCAGATTAGCAGGCACTTCGGCCATTCTTCCGACGGACCCTCTAATCGAAATGAGCAAATCGCCTGCGCGTAATCTTGACCTCCGATACTGGTAGTCCAGTTCTGGTGACGTCAGAAGAAGATCACTCTGATCTATGATCCCTTCACGCATATCTTTGACTTTTACAACAGGAATTCCGCCAGGGAAACCTGAACCTGGTTTAAGAATACCATATGTGATAGGTCTATCATCTTCAACTAAATCATCTAAAGGAACCGTTTTGCCTTTTTCAAACAAAGTTTGTATTTCCTCGGCAAATTGCGATTTACTACGGGAAATTTTGATTTGGCGCATTGGCGAACAAGTCGTATATATTTGTCTTGTTCAGTCAAAGGGGGAAACATCACCTGTAATGCACTGAGTTGTCTTCTGTTTATTGTGGCAATTCCTGTAGTTCGCTTTGCGCACCATAGGAAATATGCCTTCGTGCTCGGAAGAAGAATATACGCTGCCAAGAACTCTGGCCTAATCAAAGCCTTGTCAACACGTACCCGGAACACGTGATTTTGATAAATACACTGTTCCGGCAGTACTCCCGCCAAGCAACCGCGTCCAACTTTATCAGGGTCTCCGCCTTCAATCATTAAAATATCATCTTCCAATAACGCATACTTTGATATTTCATCCTGGGTAGCGTCTATGTATTTTGTTTCAGTCCAGTCTATAAAGCCATTCTGAACATTTGCAGTACAAATATATGGAACCTTAGTGAGTTCGTTATACTTCGGTTTTCTTCCCTTAGTAATTCCTGACAAAATATCAGAAATCTCACTTAAAGGCTTGCAAGGATATCCGAAGCAATTCTCTCTAGGGTCCCCGAAGCTCTCGGCAAATTGCGATTTCACCAGGTCGTCCGTAGCGGAAATGAGCTTTTCATATGCAATCCGAGTTGCCTCCATTTGCCAAACCAAAGTTGAAATGCGCTTTTGCACATCTATAGGAGGTAAGTTAAACTCATACTCTTGAAGCGTTTTCCAATTCAACAAATAGTTTACGGAACCACTTTTGTTTTTTTCAAACCAAGCCCAAAAATGATCATTCTGAAGTATTAAAGGAAGGAATTTGCTAATAAGGACAGATTCATCTTTTGTCCTTAAAACATAACTTGTATCCGAACAAATTCCATCAAATGTTACCATGCCCGCCTTTTTTAGATGGGGATTTCGTGACATGAAAATGGTGTCACCGGTAACGAATGGAAAGTGAAACTTAAACCCAAGGAGATTGATGTCATCGCGCAGGATCCCCTTTTTGTATATAGCTATCCTTTCACTTTCATAGTGCTCTCCAGCAAGATAGTATTCAAGATTTGTTGAAAACCTATCTTCATTTCCAGAGATTTTGTCCACGACCTGATTAAGCTTAACAATCATGATTACCCCCATCTGTCATTAAATCTAACAATTTCTTATAAGCGTTTTGGGCTTTTTCTGAGGCCTGAATCCATGCATTGACAATTTCATTAAAAGTATTTTCATCATTGGTAATACTGCCTTTATGTACATACCGGGATACCCTAAGCGAACCTCCGTTCGATAAGATATCTTCCTTTGTTATAATTTTTGATAAAGATTCCACTTCTTTATAGGCACTATATATATCCGCAACTGTCCGAATATCTTTTTCAGAGAGAAAACTATATGATCCTTTACGATGTATCAACTGTGTAGCATCTATAAACAGTATTTTCCCCACTCTTTCAGCAGATTTGTTCATACGACAAATTAAAATACACGCCTCCATAGGGGAATTATAAAAAAGATTTTTACCCAATCCAATAACACATTCGACGTAATCATAAGTAATTATTTTAATCCGCATTTGGCTTTCTTCATATCGATTCAGAATACCATTTGGAAGAAGGATTGCACTACGCCCTGTTTCTTTCTTTAAGCTCTTGAGTATATGAGAAACAAATGCAAAATCGGCCCTACGCTGTGTAGGCACTCCCAAGAATTGTCTTCCATATTTATCATTTTCAAATGCAACCCGATCCCATTGACTAATCGAATAGGGAGGATTAGCCAGCACAATGTCGAACTGTTTCAGCCGGCCGCCCTCGATGAAAGCAGGCTCCTTGAGCGTGTCGTTGTTGGCAATCTGGAAATCCACGATCCCATGCAGGAACAGATTCATCCGGCCAATCGCGCACGTCAGCTGGTTGATCTCCTGGCCGAAGATTTGAAGGTTTCGCCATTCTTTGCCCTGTTTTTTCAGGTGGGCGATGCAGGAAATGAGCATTCCCGCGCTGCCGCAGGTGGGGTCATAGACCGACTCGCCGCTCTGGGGCTGCAGGATCTCCGTCATCAGGTGGACGACGGTTCGGTTCGTGTAGAACTCCTGCGCCGTGTGGCCGCTGTCGTCGGCGAACTGTTTGATGAGGTACTCGTACCCATTGCCCAGCTCGTCCTCAGGGCAATTTGCCAGTGAAAGCGATCGGGACGAAAAATGCTCCAGAAGGTCTTTCAAAAGCCGGTCCGGAAGTCGGTTCTTGTTCGTCCACGCGCCGTCGCCGAAAATGCCGGTCATCTTGTCGCCGTTGGCCTTCTCGATCTCTTTGAACGCGATGATGATCGCCCGACCGACGTCCTCCGTGACCTTGCGAACGTCCTCCCAGTGATGGCCCTGCGGGACGATGAACATGTGAAGGTCGCTTTCAGGAAAGAGGTCAATATCATCGCCGTACTCGGCCAGCGCCTTTTCCGTTTCTTCGTCGTAAACGTCGCAAATCCGTTTGAAAAACAACAGCGGGAAAATGTACTGTTTGTACGCGCCAGCGTCGATGTTCGTGCGGAGCAGGACCGCCGATTGCCACAGGTACGACTTGAGTTCGTCGATCGTCATGCGTTCAGCCATCGATGTAACCTCCTTCCTTGAGCAGTTTCATCAGCGCCTCTTCGCTGTCACGGACCTCTTGCAAAGCCGCGAAGAATTCGGCGCGTATCTTCTTCGGGTCGATCGGCGGCGCAGGGGTCTTCTCGATGTAGGCGTTGACCGAAAGCGTGTATTCCTTCGCCCGGATGGTTTCAAGATCGACGATGGCGCACTTGTCGATCACAGGCACGTATTTCTGCCAAAGCCGGAAAACCTGGTCGGTGTCCGCCTCGGTCATGATGTTCTTCGCCCGCTGCGCGGTGTAGATGCCCGTCGCGTCGATCATGCAGATCTTTCCGCGGTGGGCGAGCGGCTTGTTATTGTTCAGGAACAGAATACACGCCGAGACGCCCGCCCCGTAAAACAGGTTGCCAACCAGCGCGATCACGCACTCAACGCAGTCGGTCTCGATCATCTTCTTTCGGATCTCCCCCTCTCGCCCACCGTGGAACAGAACGCCCTGCGGCATGACGACCGCACAGCGCCCCTTGCCCGGACGCATGGATTTGTACATGTGCTGCAGCCACGCGTAGTCCGCGTTGGAGTCGGTGGGGCTTCCCCAAAGGTTGCGTCCCCACGGATCTCCCTCGAAACTCTCCGCGCCCCAGTGATCCAGCCCGAACGGAGGATTGGCCAGCACGCAGTCGAACTGCTGCAGCTGCCCGTTGTTGATGAATACCGGCTTGCGGAGCGTGTCCTCGCGCTCGATTCGGAACTCCTTGGCCCCGTGGAGGAAAAGATTCATTCGGGCGATGGCCGACGTGGAGAGGTTCTTTTCCTGGCCGTAAATCTTGCCGTAGGACGCTCTTTCGTCGTCCATGTTCCGGATCGCCTCGATGAGCATGCCGCCCGTCCCGCAGGCCGGGTCGTAAACCGATTCGCCGGATTTCGGGCTGAGCAGGCGTACCATCAGCTTGACGATGGACCGGGGGGTGTAGAACTCGCCCGCGTTCTTTTTGCTCATGTCGGCGAACTTCTTGATCAGGTACTCGTAGGCGTCGCCCATGACGTCTGCCGAATAGTTACGATTCCCGACCGGCAGCGCCGACATGTGCTCGATGAGGTCCTTCAGACGCTCGTCATCGAGCTTGGTTTTATCCGTCCAGTTGGCATCGTCGAACGAGGAAAAGAGCCCCGCCATTGTGTCGGGGTTGGCGTGCTCGATCCCCATCATCGCGTCCACGATGGCCTTCCCAACGTCCTCGTTGGTGTTCCGCACGTCGTTCCAGTGGCACCCCTGCGGAACCACGAACGTGTGAAGTTCATCATCGGGATAAAACTTGATATCGTCCCCGTATTCCTGTTTGGCGTCGGCCGCTTCTTCGTCATACACGTCCGAAATGCGCTTGAAGAACAGGATCGGAATGACGTAGGATTTGTAATCGTCCTGATCGATCGGGCCGCGGAGGATGTTGCAGGCCTCGTACAGATGATTGTACAGCGCGTTCGCCGTGGTCTCGCGGTCTTCGACCTCACCAGCGTGCTGCGCTTCTTCGGTCACCCGGACGGCTTCCGTCATCGCATCCTGGCTTTTGCCCGTTTTCGGTGAATACGCCGCCGCTCGGGAAATGCCATCACCGGCAGTCTTTTCCAGAATGACGCCGTATTTGGACTCAAAGGCGTTCAGGATTTCGAGCTGCTCCGCGTCCAGGAACGTCAGCGCGAGTTTTCGAATGTCCGCAGGGATTCCATAGTAGGCTTCGGCAATTCCTCCCGCTATGGCCGCGATCGTGTCGCTGTCCCCGCCGATGGAGATGGCATTTCGGATGGTGTCTTCAAAGCCGGTTGACTCGAAGAACGCTTCCAGCGCCTGTGGGACCGATCCCTGGCACGAGACGTCAAATTTGTAAGTCGCACGAATGTCCGCGAGCTTGAAGTTGAGCTTGTAATAGTGCGCCTCGATAAAATCGCGGATTTCGACCATACTCTTTCCGCAGCGGGCGAGAAAGATGGAAACGGCGACGGCTTCGGCTCCCTTCATTCCCTCGGGGTGATTGTGGGTGATTTTCGTCACCGCTACAGACAGGGCTTTGGCTTCCTCGAGCGTCGAGGCCGCAAAACCACACGGACTGACGCGCATCGCTGCTCCATTACCCCAGCTGTTATACGGTTGGGGGTTACTCTTGGAAATCCATTCGCGAAAACCACGGCCATACCCTGCGTGCGGATATTTACGCCCAAGCTCTTGCATCCGAACCACGGCCCGCAGGCTTAGCGAATCGTAACTGCCGCCGCAGTCCAGGATCGCCTTCGCAACCGCGAGCGTCATGACGCTGTCGTCGGTTGGCCTGCACCCCTTGAGATGAGAAAGAAACTCAAAGTCCTTGGATTTCCTGTTCTCCCATTCGAATCTGGAACCGGCAATATCGCCAATGATTGCTCCTAACATTTCGTTGTTACCACCTTATTCAGAAAATAGCTTGGAAATACTTTATATAACGTGCACGATTGCTTCACAGCAGTCTCCGACAAAGTAATTATAATACAAGAAAACCCACTGTCAATATCTTGAGAACTGGATTTTTCTGAAAATCGAAGAAATTTGTGCCAATCTTGGAAAAGAGAGCTGATCCGTGGCATCTCGCTGGTTTGCCATTCGTGAGGCTCGTCCCTCGCTTCACGAACGGCTTGGAAATCACTCTAGGGGCACTCTTTATCAGGAGTGATTACAACTCTATTTAGGCAACAGAATTATCCTGTTTGAGATCACTTAATACTTAGCATGTCATCATTCATAATTACTTTACCTCTATCAATAAGAAATTGTAGGGCTTCATCATACCGGGAAACGATTGCATCGCCAGTTCTGGTGAACCCAAGCAGATTGGTCATGGTTTTATATAATCCGTCTTTAGATGCTGTGACGTTTTGTTTGATCAAAGTATGGAAGCCGTCCGCCAATTCTTCAACAGCGATATACTTGATATCTCTACGATCTCCAGGAACCCGAAACTTGATTTCGTTTCCCTGAATATACAGGAACCCGTTCCAGCGAATAATGCCCATCGTTTGACACAGGTGCATTTCACGTTCATATTCGTTGATCACGACTGGTGTTACTTTCTTTCTTCCGAAGAATTTTAGAATTCGCTTTATAAGATACTCTTCGGAGAGCGGCGCCTCGGTTTCAAGGATCTCTCGAATGGCCTCCTGAAGATTTGACCTGTGTTTTTTCACGATCTGCATCGCGTTGAGCTCTCTGTATTCAGGAAAAGAGAACGTGCTTTCCTGAATTTCGGTGGCAAACTGTTTATCGACTTTTTCGTTTTTTTTCACATCAACTGGCCGGAAAGCATCGCTTTCTGTTTCCGCCTGTACTTTGGCGTTTAAGACCTCATTTTCTACCGCTATTAATAATCTCTCCTTTTCTACGGCAGTATTGCGATACCAGTCCGTGGACCAAATCCGGTAGAATTTCCACCCCATATTCTCGAGAACCCGCTGCCGGAGGCTGTCCCGGTCTCTGGCATTCTTGGAACGGTGATACGTTGCTCCATCACATTCGATAGCCAACAAATAATTTGAAGTATCCGGCATTCTGAGGCCCAAATCGATCCGATAACCGGAGCACCCTACTTGAGTATCAACAACATATCCATGTTCACGCAGAAAATCGCAAACCTCCTGCTCAAAGTCAGAGTCGAATTGATCATCGGGTGAAGTGCTAACAGCCCGGTCCAACGCATCCGTGCCGTTTTGCGCATAATCAAGATAGGCACGCAGCAAGCGCACGCCTTCCGACCCCGTGTTATTCAGATTGATATCCGTATAACGGATCGAGGAGACGAGTTGTACATTGTCTTTTGCTCTTGTAACCGCAACGTTAAGACGACGTTCACCACCCTCGCGATTCAACGGACCAAAATTCTGGATGAAACGCCCCTGGCTGTCTTTGGCATAAGCAATGCTGAAAATGATCGTATCTCTTTCGTCCCCCTGAACCGTTTCGAGATTTTTGATAAAGAACGGTTCCGCGCAGTCGGACTTGAAGAACTCTTCATACGAAGGATCTTCTTCTCGCCGTTTTGAGAGGATCTTATCAATCATATTCTGCTGCGCAACAGAGAAGGCGACCACACCGAGACTCCGATTTGGATACTCCCGGATGTTTTGATAGATCAGGTCAACAATGAACTCGGCTTCTTTCCTGTTCGTTTTGCTCTTTCGATCAAAGACTCCATCCACATAATAGTAATCAACCCCAATACCTTTGTGGTCTTTCGATGAAGACGGGAAAGTAACCAGACGGTTCTTGTAAAAATGGAGATTGGAGAACGCGATCAGCTGCTCATAGTGGCTGCGATAATGCCAGGCCAGCTGTTTCGTCGTAAACACAGTACCGCATTTATCCAGAATGGACTCAAAATCCGAGACATCTCCAAATTCCTCATCGTCATCGTCGAAATCCGCAGAGGAGTTAAAGAAATTACTCGGCGGCATCTGACGGTCGTCTCCCACGACGATCAGCTGCTTGCCGCGATAAATCGCTCCGATCGCGTCCTGCGGGAAAATCTGGGAAGCCTCGTCAAATACGATCGTATCAAAACGGATCTTTTCGGGGTCGAGGAATGTGCTGACACTCAAGGGCGACATCAGGAAACAAGGTTTAATAATTTGTGCCAGACTGCCAATTTCGGAAAGAAGCGTACGAATTGGCATCTGTTTCCGTTTTTTTCCACCTTCCCTTCGTAATATGGCTACCGAAGAGCCGCCTGCAACAAGATCCAGATTGGGGCGAGCCTGCGACAATTCCGATTTGATCTGCGCTTTGCTGATTTCATACTGAGAAGCGTCTTTTTCTTTAAAGTTTTGCACTGCTTGATCGTGCGCGATGCGGGACAGCATTCTCAACTCGGGAGTTGAAAAGAAGATGTATTCGATCCAGTTCCGGTAAAAGACTTTGCGGAAAGTGGGTGGTATCATCTGCGGATCGATTTGTTTTTCAATAACCTGACCCACAAAATCCAGTAGATCAGCCCTTTTTAATTGTCCGAGCAATTTCCTGAAGTCAATCCAGTTGTCCAATTTGTCGAATTCTGCCAGGCAGGCCTTCAGCTTTCTAATGCAGTATTCATATCCGTGCTTCTTGAGGTCCAGAACTGCAGACGAAAATTTCTGTTGGATGCGATTTTTTACCTCAGCGATAGCTGTTATCTCTTTCTGCAGGAGGGCTGCATCCGCTCGAAACACTTTCTGATTCCCGGAGAAACTGCTCGGAGACATTTTTGAAATAAGGCAGAAAGGGGCTTGATCGGTTGTTAAGAATCTTTTGAGGAGGGTATCAAGCTCTCCCATAATGTGCCCCCAGTCTGAATCAGGCCCACGATAGCAGCTTCCAAGACAGCCCGAAATAGCGGATTCGGCTTTTGTGTATTCTGCGGTCTCGGATTGCAGTTTCTTCAGTTGGTCGGCAAATTCAGCAACCTGCTTGTATTTAAGCTTCCCCGTCCCTTTATAATGCAGCCGGATCCCTGCAATGAGGTTTTTATACTCCTTGCTAAATAAACGGGTGAAAAAAGATTTAAACTCCCCAGAAAGCCTTATCGTCAGTTCTTTTCCATCATATTCCTGCAAGGCTGCAGGTTCGAAGCTCTCCAACAATTTCTTTCTTGCTGGGACTATCGCTTCACTTAACTTCCGCATTTGCTCCAGATGTGGAAGAGCGTAATCATAAGCATCGCGGGAAAGCAGCGAAGGCGTGACCACATCAGATTTTGAAGCAAAAGCCAACATATTCTGCCATTTCACCGTGTCAGAAAAATTCAATTCCGGCGTTTCGTACCTGTTTTTTATGGAGGCTGTTGTCGATTGAAGCTTCTCGAATCCCTGCACAAGAGCTTCCAGGTCTGACTTGAAACTGTTCTTCTCCTGAAAGGAAATTTGGTCGATAATACAGCCAAACCAGGCATTCCGCCTGAAGTCTTGCCCCACGGAATGAGTATATTCGGAATACTGTTCCAGGAGCCTGACCGCATCAATAAAATACTCTTGTCCCTTGGCTTGAATATTGTTTATCAGATACTGAATTTCAGGGTATTTTTTGCAGGCAGAATACTGCTCAAAAAGCTGATACAGAGACTTTTTAACAGGATCTCTTTTCTTATGAAGCGCAGCCTCGTAAGAATCAAGTTTTCGTTGAGCTTCCTGTTTTTGAAAAATTTCAAATTGAGCGCTGTCCTTGACTCCACTCTTTGACAATTCAAGCGTGCGATTGAGTTCTTCAATGACGGCTTTCTTGTTTGCCTTATGGCTGTGAAGTTCGAGGCAAAAGTCCGCCAGATCGGCTTTCTTCAGTTTATCATAGACGACATTCAACGCCGCCTGCTTTTCAGAAACAAACAGCACCTTTTTCCCATCATGGAGGCACTCTGCGATAATGTTAGTAATGGTCTGGCTTTTCCCCGTCCCCGGAGGACCTTGCAGAACAAAACTCTTGCCGCTTTTGGCCATTTCGATCGCTTCGATTTGGCTGGAGTCGGCATCGACAACCGTGTGCAAATCGATCAATGGGTTTTCGACAACGTGTACTGGCGCGGAATCTGAAGAAACAACGGGAGAGGGATTGCCAAGGAGGATCTGGACATTGTTGTTCTTGAGGATCTGGGTTTCATTATTTTTTAGATCCTCGTACATGTTGATTTTCAAAAAAGAGAAAATGCCCAGTTTGCATTCATTAAGAATCTCCCAGCCTAATTTTTCAACTTCTTTTGAGACCTTTGAAAAATAAGATTCCAGAGTGTCTTCATCTTCATAGTCTGGCAGGGTTATACCATACTCTGACTTCAATTTATACGAAAAAGTAGGATTAACGACGACGTCATCATCACTGATCTCGATCTTTATCGGATCAACTAAGGATTTCGTGATGATATTCACATGTACTAACAGAAGCGGAGCACGATAGAAAATATCCGATTTCTCGTCTTCTTTCCAGTTGACAAAACCAAACGCAAGATAAGCGACATTGATACCGGTTTCATCCTGCGCCTCTTTTGCTTTTTTCGCGATATTCTTGACCGCTGTCAGCGGGTTTGGGGTAAGGGCATATACAAGTAACCGCTCACCACGGATACGAGGAGTGTAAAGATCCTTATATTCTGACCGGGATAATTTCTTTTCTTCATCCTGAATCGGTTGATCACCATCGTCTTCAAGTTCATCATCAGCGATTTGGGGATCATATACTTCAAATGTTCGCCCAATAGAACACTTTGAAAAAAAGGCGTCGCACTCGGGAAACAACACTTCTGCCGACGAGGACTTGGTATCTTTGAAATTGATCAGATTGTTCCTCTTTCCGATATCAAGCAATTTTTCAGCCCAGCGGTCCAGTTTTTTCGAGTCGGCCATTACTGTCTCCTCAGAATGTTCTTAAAGCTCATAGAGTAATTCCCTAAACATCTCTCTATTTACTTTCAGGTAACATCTGAAAACTTTGGTTTTTTGAAAAATTAACCATTAGACTTTCAATTATAATGTCAGAAAATATCTCTGTCAAGGGGGCGCGTGATGGGGAAAGTAATTTTCGGGAAAAGAGAGAAATTATTTGCGAGCGATAAAAGACCCGCGCGGACCTCAATCGTGCTTTGAAATCCCTTGTAGAATCGCAGAAAGAACCTATTTTTCTGGATTTTTGAATATAATACCGCTTTTCAAACTTTTCGATTTTGCGCCATCTCCCCCTATTTTAACAGTTTTGCAATGGATTTTAAGTATTTTCACTGGTTTTGACATTGTGAAACTGTCAGGGCGTCGGTCTGGCTGGCTTCTTTGCCTGCTCTGGCTCGCTCTGCCTATCGTGGAATGTGGGCCTCCGGGCCTTGTATCGGGCCGTTTTAGCGGCGTTCTTTAGGTCTGCGTCACCACGTCCGCACAATCGGCCCTGGGTGCGCGTCTGCGTGCCGTCGTGCCGATCGTGGGGTGAACGGTCCCCGCGCGATCCGCGAGCCGCAGGTGGCGTCTGGCGGGGCGTGCTGTCGGTGGGTCGCGTATACGACTTTGCCTGGAAGCCGCGGGCCTGCGCATCGTGAAAGGCGGGCGGCCACAGGGGTAGAGATACCGGTCGCGAAATGGGGGTAGAGATACTGGCTGCCTGCGCTCGGTTTATGGGGGTAGAGATACCGGCTCAAGGCCAGATTTCCATACGGTTATTTTGAATCGTCTCTCCTTTATTCATTTATCGATTCCCGTCCATTTTTCGTACAAGCGGCGCAAGTGCCGGAGGGGTCTCTCCGGTCGTATTTGGGGTTCAAACGGCCAGAAATGGCCGATTTTGGCCGTTTTGGAGGGGTGTAGGGAATTTTCCGACCGTCTGACTTGAGAACCCCGCCGATCGTGGTGTTGATGGCCCTTCGTCCCGGTAGGTGATCCGCTCAGCCGCCGGTCGTCTGGAAAAAATTCCCAAATTTCGCCCCTGCCGATCGTGGGAAGTGCCCCCGATGCCCCCGATTCTCGCGCGTAATCTTTCTTCATACGTAAATAATTAATTTATCCCTCCGTATTTTAATTTCTTATTTATTTAATTTTCCTCAGCTATTTCCGCGATGGGGAAAAAATCGGGGGCACCGGGGTCATTTTAAGAAGAGTACATCGGTTTCGGTCCCTTTATTACGGCCCGAAACGGTGCCCCCGATTTTCTTGAACGTTCAAAAAATAGGGGGCAGAATCGGGGGCAGTGCCCCCGATAATCGGGGGCGCAAAATCGAAAATAATCAAAAGTCCGATCGGCGAAAAAATGCTAATTAGAATTAACGTGAATCTGGGAAAGGAAAAAATTCTAGGAGGTTTGGGTGAAGTGGGAATTGTGAGAATTATATTTAATTTTCCTCTCAGCGTTTTGTCCTTTCTGCCCCCGATTTGTGCCCCCGATTTTTTTTCTTCTGCCCCCGATCTTTTTCTCCACGATCGGCCCCTTTTTCGACGTGCCTGAAAATCAAAATGGGCCGTACAAAATCAAAGCCGAAACGCCGGTTTTCGGAGAAGTTTTCGGCTCGTCGGAAGCGGATTTTCTGCACGATCGGCTGCCCCTTTTCACGATTGGCCAGCGCCGCCTGGGTGAAAATAGAGAATTTAAGGAGTGTGGGGGAGGAAGCGCCGTATACGAAATTGCTGGATGTGGGGCTGGGTGCGGGTGATTTTTCACGATCGGCATGGTCGTCAGGCAGGATCCGCGAAGCGCTGGAGGCGGGGGTGGCGGCCACTTTTCACGATCGGCTGGGCGCTCGGTGGGGTGGTTTGGCGGTGAGGCTCGTATACGAAATTGAGAAAGTGCGGGCTGATCCGCGGTCTATTTAAGAAGTCAGCGGGGGCCGATCTGGTCCCCGCGTTTGTTTCCGGCGGTCATTTTTCGGGGCGAGTCGCGTAGGGGCAGAGGGTCATGAACTGCTCGCTTTCTCTTTCGGCACGTTCGTCGGCTTCTTTCAGTTCCTTTTCGAAGAAGCGCTTCAGGGCGCTGGCGATCTCGTAGTTGAAGTCCCTTTCGATCTGGATTTCCAAGGTTTCGCTGGGCAGGTAGATGAAGCCGTCATCCTCCTCGAAGAATTTCATTTCCCGGACGTTTTTGCGGGTCAGGTACATCCATTCGATCTCGGTGCCGTCATCCGGGTCGGTGGTCCCGGTCATGATCCTGATGGGTTCCAGGGCCTGGCCGGGTTTGGCGCAGTAAATCTTGCCGTTGACGTCCAGGATGGCGGTCGGCGCATCGTCGTTCGGAAAAACCTTGGCGATGGCGATGAGGCAGTTGCTTTGGGGGGTCTGTTTTGTGTCGTTCATTTTCGGCTCCTTTCTTTTGTTTCGGGTAATAAAAAAGCCCTCATTAACTGAGGGCTAGTGAATTTCGAGTTCCTGACTTCTGCGTTCGAGCAGTTCGTTGATCCCCTTTAACACGATCGGGTATTCGTGATCCTCGAGGAATCCGAGGCGACCGGTCTGAAGGCCGACCGTGCCCCAGGTTTGGCTGCATTGCTCTGGAAGCGGCAGGCCGATGCTCCTTAAAAAGTCGGTACTCAGGAGGATCGTCTTGCCGTGGATGAGGAAGCCGATCTCGGTGTTGATCTGGATTTTTTGGCCGAAGCGCCGGGCTTTGGTGATGTTCAGCAGTCCGACGGTGTCGAAGGTCAGGTTGGTTCGGATGTCTTTCATTTTCGTTGCTCCTTGTTTGGTTTCGGGTGCTTGTTTGCGGGGGTTTCGTTTCCCCTTTCCTCATTGTTACTATCGTCTATTTTACTCATTTTCTTAGAAATAGCAAGGGGGAACCAGTCAAATATATGGAAAAAAGAGGAAAAAAACCTAAAAAATAATGTTTTCGCACTGTCTTTTCTGGCGTGATCC
>SAMEA3663299__coassemble_509_pt1 | contig 17643 bp, 14 predicted proteins | sample SAMEA3663299__metabat2_low_PE_003 | metagenome-assembled genome bin SAMEA3663299 (sample SAMEA3663299) | pig gut metagenome | biome: pig gut; feature: pig-associated habitat; material: faeces | place: China | collected 2013 | reverse complement strand
ACCCGATGACAAAAAGTTTGTACTTAACTGTCTACTTTTCGCTTGCACTTGACCAATAACGAATAACGAATAATGAATAGTGGGAGGCGGTAATGGAGGCCGGAGGCCGGAATTACGCGTCAGGTTGACCCACTATTCAATATTCATTCTTTTTCTAGTCTTCAAACTTGAACTGCTCGCCGTAGCCGTAATGTTCTGCGACGTAATCGACGTCTTTGTCGCCGCGTCCGGAAAGGTTGACCAGGATCGAGCCGACCTTGTGTTCTTTCGCGTAACGCATCGCATACGCCACCGCGTGGGAGCTTTCGAGAGCCGGGATGATCCCTTCGTAACGGGAAAGCTTGAAGAACGCGTCCACTGCTTCCAGGTCGCTGGCGGTCACATACTTGACACGGCCCAAATCACGCAGGAAAGCGTGTTCCGGCCCAACACCCGGATAGTCCAGACCACTCGCAATGGAGTACACATTCTCCGGGGAACCATCTTCTTTTTGCAGGACTTTGCTCTTGAAACCGTGCAAAACTCCGTCAGTTCCGTACGTCATCGTGGCGGCGTGGTCGCCCGGATTTGTGCCGCGGCCGAGAGGCTCAACGCCGTAAATGTCCACCGGGTCGTTCAGGAACGGCGTGAACATCCCAATCGAGTTGGACCCGCCGCCAACGCAGGCCGTAACGGCTTCCGGCAGATGACCGGTCATTTCGAGGAACTGCTCGCGGGCCTCTTCACCTACGACGTATTGGAAATCACGGACCATCATCGGGAAGGGATGCGGCCCTACGACAGAGCCGATGCAATAGATGCAGTTCTGGTAATCTTGCAAGTACGCTTCAAATGCAGCGTCCACGGCCTCTTTAAGCGTTCTCTGTCCGCGCGTAACACAGACTACGTTCGCACCGAGCATCTTCATGCGGGTGACGTTTGGCGCCTGCTTCGCGATGTCAACTTCACCCATGTAGATGTCGCACTCGAGGCCAAAATAAGCGGCGGCCGTCGCAAGAGCCACGCCGTGTTGTCCAGCGCCGGTCTCCGCGATGATTTTTTTCTTGCCGAGATACTGGGCCAGCAAACCTTCACCCATGCAGTGGTTCAATTTGTGCGCGCCGGTGTGGTTCAAGTCTTCACGCTTCAGGTAAATCTGGCATGCGCCGAGTTTCTGGGAAAGACGCTCGCAATGGTACACAGGGGTCGGGCGTCCCTGGAACTCGCGGCGAATGCGGCGCAGCTCGTTGATGAATCGGGCGCTCTGACAAATGGTTCGGTACGCCTGGTCGATTTCTTCGAAAATCGGGCGAAGCTGTTCCGGGAGAAAATCCTGACCACCGCCATACGGGCCGAAATAGCCGTTCAAATCGGGGTACTTGCGCAGGTAAGTTGAATAATCCATGGGACCTCCTGAGGGATTTGTTTTGGTTTCGAGATTGAATATTTATATTAATGTAATCAAATTTTATCTGGTTTTCGCAAAATGTCAAGACGTGGAAGAAAAAAAAGAGAAAAATAGATGGATCCCCGGAAAAATTTCCCCGCAAAACGTTCCCTTTGGGGGGGAACGCCTGACGGGGAAAAAGTTTCCGAAAAATCACTCCGTTGTCATCTGCTGGCCGGAATCGTACTGACCAGGCATCGGTTTCAGCGTGTAGGGGCTTTCCTGGATCTGAACCACCATCTTCGGCGTAAGACGTTCACCGCCCTCGATCACCAGATTGGCTCCCGGGAGCAGGTACTTGCGGCCCTCTTCATTCACCGGTTCCACCGCGAGCAGCTTGGAAACGTAACTCGCCTGCTTGCGTCCGTCAGCGGTCTGTGTGACTTTTTGGTCGTAAATATCCCCATCAAACATTTCGGCGGTGATCCGAACCGGGATCGGGATCGCGATCAGCTCGCCCTCTTTGTACGGTTTGTGGGCCTCTTCCGCGTCAGCCTTCGCTTCCGCTTCTTCCTCTTCCGTACGGTTTCTCACGATCCAAATCGTGTTTCCGTCCGGCTTGATGATGACGGAATCTCCCGGAACGATGAAGGACTCGTATTTCTCCGTGACGGGAATTCGGGACGTGACGCTCAACCCGGCCATCAGTTCTCCCTCTTTATCGTCAAGACGGACATAAACCGGAAATGTACGCGAGGCGGTTTCCGCGTTACGGACGATTTGAACGACTGTCCCGTAAACCGTTTTCCCGAGCGCATCGACCTGGATCCCAATTTTCTGGCCTATCTGGATCATGTGGATGAAAGACTCGGGAACGTAAACACGCGCATCGATTTTCCCTTCGGAAATGACATCCACGACGGGCGTCCCGGGGGAGACGTACGTTCCAACGTCCACGTGGCGGGCGATCACCTGACCGTCAAACGGTGCGTAGATCGTCGAGCGTTTCAGCTTCTTTTGGAGTTCGAGGATCAGGACTTTCTTTTCGTTCATGTTGGCCTGAAGCTCGTCACGCTTGGCCAGAATGGATTCCATGTCGCTTTGGCTGACGGCGCCGCGCTCGCTCAGGGCCTTGGCGCGTTTCAGCTCGCTTTCCTGATAATTGTATTGGGCCTGAAGTGAAGCGAGAGACTCGATGGCTTGCCGTTCCGCGAGTTCCAGCCACACTGTGTCGATGCGTGCAAGGACAGTACCTTCGGACAAAACCTTTTCGTTGTCCTCAAGGAGCGAGTCAAGCGAGGCGTCAGAAGGGTTGGAGTCTTCGTATTTGACGCGATGTTCCTTGACGTGCGAGCCTTTTTCGACGTAAATTTCCACGATTTTCCCGCTGACTTCGGCGGAAATGGTGGAACGGCGGATTTCTTCCAGACGACCGATGAGCGTGCGAAACTGCTGGGCGGTTCCTTTCTGGGCCTTGCCAACACGGACTTTGTACGTTACTGCGTTGGCGGCTGCTTTTTCGCCTTTTTCCTTCTGGATGGCTTCGTATTTCTTCGTGATGAATTTTTCATCAGCGATCTGCCCTTTGTAGAAAGTCGATGTTCCATAGAACCCCAGAAAGGTTCCAACCAGAAGAACCGTCAAACAAAGCGCGAAAATGATTAAACTTCTATTCATGTTCTCAAAATTGGCGGGAAAATAAGGAGGTTTCAAAAGCTTTGCTTTATTATAACATTTTTCCCATGAATGTCAAGGAATAAACAAAAAATTCAAAGAAAAAACGGGCTTGATCTGCATTTCCCTGCTCTCTCAAAGCGCGGCCCGTATCGTCTTCAAAACGTTTACTTGTTCCGGGTTCAGTATTCCAATGGGGCCAACAGAAGGGTTATAGTTTGGCTGCGCGTCGATTGTAACAGCGGCTCCACCTTTCGTTATGTCTTTTACCCATTCCACCCACTCTTCCGTCGTAAAGCGGCAGTTCGGAGCACACCAGTGACTTCCAAGGAACGTGAGGATTTGAATCTGCTGCCCGGTCGGCGTGAAACGTCCTTCGCGGGTTTCGACAAACGGTTCGTTGATTTCTCCAGCCGTCCAGTCCGAGGCGAGCCATTCAGGACGGCAGACGCCGGGATTGAAAGCGATGACTGCACGCGGGTTTCCATGTTTCAGGGCCCTGGAGTAGATTTGCAGGATTTCCTCGTTAAAATCGCAGCCCTCGTAGCAGCCGTCGATCCACCAACCGGCGATTTTCTCACCATAGCGGTCAGACCAACACTCGAAGACTTTGGCCCACTTTTTCGCAAATTCCAAATCAATTTTCAGGTCTCGCGGCCGTTCAGAATCATTGACCGGGGTGAGGCCGAAAGCCCGCTGCGCCCTTTTGTCCAGATTTGGGACCTGACCCGTTGCGTACAGCACGAGTTTAATGTCATATTTAGCCAGTGCGTCGGCCAGTTCCATCGGAACATCTCGTTTACTGCATTTTTCTCCCGGCGCGTAACCCGTGATTTGGTCATACACGGCATTAGGGCAGTTGATGAAGCCGGTATTCTGATGAAGGGTCAAGACAAAGTATTTCACACCTATTTCGTGCATCTGGCTCGCGACCGCCTCAACGTCGTAAGTATCGAGCAGTTGAAAAGAGTTTGGATCCCCCGGAAGGAAATGAGTGAAAATACCGAGTTTGGCCTCACTCATCCAGTCTGTATTCTGGGCCAAAACAGGGGAACAAAAAAGGAGGAGCAGGAAAGTCAGGAAGTTTTTTCGCATAAGATTTTTTCTCTTTGCCTCAAGGCCTCGTAAAAAAGGATCGCTGCGGTCGTCGAAACGTTCAAACTGTCAGCGATCCCATTCATCGGGAGGAAAATCGGCTGGATCCCCTCGCCTCTGAATTGTTCGGTCAGTCCCCACGCCTCACTTCCCAGCGCGATGGCGCACGGGCGCGTGAAGTCCGCCTTCGTGTAGTGGATCGCCCCGTCCACGATTGCAGCGTAGATCTGGAACTGGTGCTTTTTCAGCCACGCGACCACGTTTTCGCTCGAATCGGCGCAAACAGGCAGAGAGAAAATCGTGCCGAGGCTCGCCCGGATCGTGTTCGGATTAAAAAGGTCGGTCTGCGGATCTGCCAACACGAGGGCAGAGAGCCCCGCACCGTCTGCGCTCCTCAAAATTGCGCCGATATTTCCAGGCTTTTCGACTCCTTCGATCACGCCGATCAATGGCGGGCGGTCTTTCGGGAGACGCTGGAAAACGTCGTCGAGCGTCAGTTCCGTGTACCTCGCCACCGCCAGCACGCCATCCTCACGGTCCCCGTAGGCGATTTTCGCGAACAGGGCCGGCGGAACCTCGTTCACTTCGATCTGTTTCCCGTGCCGTGCGCTAAAATCGTTCATCCACTCGAAGGTTTCCTCATCGGCCAGCTCGGGAGCGAAATAAACGGCCAGAATGGGGAAACCGCACGCCAGAGCACGAAATACTTCACGCCGACCGTCGATCAGGAATTTCCCTGCCTGACGGCGTTTGCGCCCCTGACGGAGCTGAACGATTTCTTTGATTCGCGGGTTTTGCGGACTTGTAATGCGCATTAAAGTGAGGAGTTAGGAGTTAGGAGTTGGACTTTTCGCGTCTTTTACTCTTTCTTCCTGATTTTCAGTTTGTGGCCGTTTCCGGGAAGAAGCACTGGACGGTGTGACCCTCGGCGATTTGTACGACCGGCGGGATTTTTTCACGGCAGACCGCCTGCGCCTTCGAGCAGCGCGGGCAGAAGCGGCAGCACTTCGGCGGGTTCACCGGACTGGGAACGTCACCTGTGAGCAAAATCCTCTCTTTCCGGTTCGACTGATTCACCGTTGGGATCGACGAAAGAAGCGCCTGCGTGTACGGATGCGCCGGGTGCATGTACAATTCGTCACTCGGGGCGGTTTCGATGATTTGGCCGAGGTACATCACGGCGACGCGGTCCGAAATGTAACGGACCACCGAAAGGTCGTGCGAGATGAACAGGTACGTCAGTTCGTGTTCCTCCCGGAGCTGCACCAGAAGATTAATGATTTGGGACTGAATTGAAACGTCCAAGGCGGAAATCGGCTCGTCAAGAACCATGAATTTGGGCTTCAAAACCAACGCTCGGGCGATGCAAACCCGCTGACGCTGACCACCGGAAAACTCGTGCGGGTAACGGTTCAGGCAGGACGGTTCCAGCCCCACCTGCCCGATGACTTCCCGGACACGCTTTTCCCGTTCTGCACTGTCTCCGATTCCCTGAACGACGAGACCTTCCTCGATGATCGAACGGATCGTCATGCGGGGATTCATCGAGCCGAACGGGTCCTGGAAAACGATCTGCATATCACGCCGCAGTTGCTTGAGTTGATCGTCATCTGCTTGAAGAACATTTCTTCCCTCAAAAAGGACAGTCCCTCCGGTTGGCTCAACGAGACGCAGGATGGAACGTCCTGTAGTGGTTTTTCCGCAGCCGCTTTCACCGACGAGACCAAGAGTTTCGCCTTTTTGAAGCTGGAACGAGACACCGTCCACGGCCTGAACGTAGCCAACGACGCTTTTGAGCAGCCCGCGGTGGATCGGGAAGTAAGTTTTCAGGTTTTTAACTTCAAGTAACATAAAAATTAAAATATTCTGATGGTTTGAGCTTTGATTTCAGTTTGGAGTACGTTTTACTTGCAGGTGGAACCCTGGTCCATGCCGGAGTCTTTCTGCCAGTCGGTGAACGTTTTCGCGTCGTAGTAGTTTTTCACGAGCCAGCGAACGACGGGCATTCCCTCGGTCTGGGCGTACTCGTTTTTCTCCATTTTCAGGCCGCTGCGCCAGTCATTATCCATCCGGAGGCAAACTTCGGTCGAGTTGAAAAATTTATTGTTCCGGATCACGACGCCGGTCGTTTCTGCCGAATTATTGTAGAACATCATGTGCGCGCCGTTCGGATTGGGGCGCTGGGAATGGGACCAGCAGACGCCCGCGTCCACGCACGTATTATTCTCGAAAACGACGTTTTCCGTCACGCCGCCGCGGTTCCAGTACTCGAAGGAGTACTCGGATTTCTCGATCAGATTGTTCCGGTACGTGATGTTTTTCTGGATGGAAGGATTGGCCTCGGTGCCGCTCCCCTGGTTGGTCAGAGCCGCGTCGTAAACCTCCCAGATGTGATTTCCCTCGACCAGGTTGGAGTCGCAGCTTCCCCAGAACTCGATCGCGTTCCCGAAACGGACGGGCCTGCCGTTTTCAGCGGTGTGCTGATGGCCTCCGCCGATGAAATACAGATCGCAGTTCCGAATGGTCAGCCGGCGAGTGTTCCCGCCGCCAAAACCGTGGGCCGCACCGTAAGCCACCGCCAGACCGTCGTAGATCACGTCGTGGCAGCCGCCCTCGTCAATGACCGTCGAACGAAGCGCCAGCTCGATGCTCTTGCAGGTTTTGGCCGGGTTTTCGTCCCAGCAGAGGAACACGCGGCAGGATTTCGCGTCGTAGTAGTAATCGCCGGGGGCCTTCACGTCTTCCAGAGCCCATTTTTTCATGCCGCAGTAGTGGTATTTGGTGAAGTTTCCGTGGTCGAAAATGATGTTTCCAACGTCCACGTTCAGGTAAAGCGAGCGATCCACGACGCACTCGTTCAGGCTTTCCAGAACGACTTCAAGTTTGGTCCCGACCGGGACGTCGCCGAGGCTCCAGTGCCACGTGAATTTACGCCCTTCCGGAAGCGGAGCGTCGTTGACATTCATGATCACTTCGACTTCCCGCCAATCTTCCGTGACTTCGATCGCGTTTGAGGTCCCCTTTCCGATGTACGGCGGGCCGCTGAGCGTGATGCGCATTCCCGGCAAAGTGACCGGTTGACTTGCGCGGACCTTCATTTTCAGGAGCATCGTTTGGGGAAAATTCACCGCATCGATGGCCGAACCCCAAAGCTGAACGTTATTCGCGCCCTTCCCGCCCCCGATCACGTCAAACGTGAACTTGCGCAAACCGTCCTCCACCGTAAATTCCGATTTGACTTCGGCCTTTGCCCGATCGACGTAGAGGCTCCAGTCTTCGAGGAATTTCCCGTCCACTTCGCCGAGGACTTCCGGTTTGGTCTCACGCGTGGCCCAGATGTTCGGGGAAACTTCGACCCAATCCTTTTCCTGAGAGGCTTCTTTGGAACCGTAAAACGTGGGTTTCGGCGCGTCCTTCGGCTGGCCTTTCACGCGGTAGGACGAGTAAATGACCGGATTTCCTTCCTCACCCGAGTGCGGACGAACGATCCCGCGCCAGATCCCGCCGCATTTCCAGAGGACTTTATCGCCGGGCTGGATCTCCGTGGCGGCGTTGACACGGGCGATCGTGGCCCACGCCGTTGCGGCAGAGGTTCCGTCTTTCGAATCGTCACCGGTGGGGGAAACGTAGTAATTCGCGCAAAAAGCCTGCGCCGCCAAAAAGAGGACGGTCAGGAAAAAGGTGAGGGGGATGAAGTTTTTCATGAGGAATTCCAGGGATGGTGGGTAAAATTTTTTAACGATTTTTTTATTATAGAGTCTGGAAGAGGTTTTGTCAAGTGGCTGGGAGCGAGAAAAAAAGAAATCTGAGGGAGAAATTAACCCCGTGCGTCAATTTTGGGAAAATTTGGGGAGATGAAACTTCCGGCGTCGTTTAAAGGCCTCCTCATTGAGGGGGCTGGCTAGCGAAGTGAGACTGGGGGAGTTACGTGAACGCGCCGTTCAACTCCCCCCGGCACTCCGTGCCACCCCCCTCGAAGAGTGGGGCTTTCTCTTTCATTCCTTCCCAAGCCGTTTGTTCTGGAAATCGGCCAGGTTCCCGTCACGGAACAAAACGAGGTAGTCCTCAACCTGACGAATGATCACCTGATCCGACTCCACCAGCCGCGGGAGGTACTGATATTCCGAGAGAAAAGTCTCCGGTTTGGCGAACGGTCCTTTTGACAATTTAATGGAAAGCTGGATCTTCTCGATCAGGGAGCCCGCGTTGAAAATCACTTCATTCACGACGTACCGAGGGTAAAGGGTCTTGGCCCCCGGCGAGAGCATCATGTTCACACGGCACGACCACTGGGCGAAGGTTCTGTACTGCTGGAGAAACTCGGGTTTTTCCGGCTTTGTCGGGGTCACGAAGTAAGAATAATTTGGCGCGGTGAACGAGTATTCGCCTTTGGATTCGTCGTAATTCCGTTTGAAATCTGGCTGGAAAAACTGACGAATTTCTTCTTTGGGATGGCTCATTCCCCAGCGGCAGAGCTTTGTCGCGTACTCCTCCGCCTCTTCTGGCGTAGTGGTCCATTTCTTGCGGTTTTCAACGTCCAGAACGTAAATCTTTTTGGCTGTAAAATTCAGGACGATGATTTCGTCCGTATTATCGACGAAATCGTAGGCGTTCCCGTCGTAGAAGATGGTTTTCCCGGAGGAAACTACCTCCTTGGAATCGCCGGTCATGACTTTGTAGTTGACCCGGAAATTTGAGTTTTCCTCGAAGTACGTCCCCGAGACTTTGGGCTTGGGAATCGTCTGCGCATTCAAAACCGAAGATGCCGGCAAAAGCCCCCAAACCAGCAGGATCCCGAATAATATTCCAAACTTTTTCATGGCATTCTGAATGATAGGACAAAAATTTAATCTCGATCAAGGAAATAATTCTTCTAAGTCTAAAATAGCATAAAATTGAATTACAGTAAATAGGAAAATGGAACATTTTGATAAAAAATTTAAAATGAACCCGACTCGGGGCTATAGGAAAGGCTTGTCTTCTGGACTTGTGGGCTGGATTTCTGCTGGTCCGGGAACCTCCGGGTGGAATGTTCTGGTTCTTTTGACCCATTTTTGAGTCAAACGTTAAAAAATTTCCACCCTTCCCGTTTACTTTTTTCCGATTTCGTGTAAAATACGGAAAACGTTTAATTCCACGAAAACTCACACATAAAGGAAAAATCATGCCTTGGATTTCCTCCACGGGTCGCCTTGACCGCGACGCTATTCTTTCCCTCGTTCATCAGGCGGCTGACGAAGCTCGCAAACGCATTTGCGCCGAACCGAAGCGTGTCCTGCTTCTTCCTCCGGACATTACACGCGCACACAGCGGAGCGGGTTGGATCACGGAAGAGTTTTACAAGATCTTCTCCCAGACCGCCGACGTTCACGTCATTCCGACGCTCGGCCAGCACGTCCCACATACCGACGAGCAGAACCGTTGGATGTTCGGCTCGATCCCGCTTGACCGGATCCACGTGCACGACTGGCGCAACGGCTCACGGACGATCGGCGAGGTCCCGGTCGATTTCGTGAAGGAAGCGACGCACGGGAAAGTCGATTGGGCGATCCCCGTCTCGCTCGATACGTTCCTGCTGGACGGTCAGTGGGACCTGATCATCAACGTCGGCCACGTCGTGCCGCACGAGGTCCTCGGCTTCGCGAACCACAACAAAAACTACTTCATCGGGCTGGGCGGCAAGCCGATGATCTGCGCGTCGCACATGGCGGCGGCCTGCTGCGGCATCGAGAACAATTTGGGGACGCTCGTTTCTCCTCTGCGCGCCTGCTACAACAAGGCTGAGGCCGATTATCTGGGGAATCTCCCCGACTTCTACTTCGAGGTCGTGATGGCGTATGACGAAGCTGGCCAGCTCGGTCATACCGGCGTCTTCATCGGTGACGATCTGGAGACGTACCTCGAAGCGGCCAAACTCTCCCGGGAGCAGAACATCACGATCGTCCCGCCGCTGAAAAAGGTCGTGGCGGTCATGCAGGGCGACGAATTTTACAGCACTTGGGTCGCGAACAAGGCGATCTACCGCACGCGCAAAGCCATGGCGGACGGCGGCGAGCTGCTGATCCTCGCGCCTGGCCTGAAACGTTTCGGCGAGCAGGAAGACGTGGACGTTCTGATCCGGAAGTACGGCTACTCCGGCACGGAGAATATTCTCAAGCTCTGGAAGACGGAGCCGATGCTTCAGGACCTGACGCACGGTACCGCGCACCTGATCCACGGCTCGAGCGAGGGCCGCTTCAAAATCACGTATGCGCCGGGCCATCTGACGAAAGAAGAAGTGGAAAGCGTCTGCTTCGGCTATGCCGACTTGGACGAGATGCTGAAGCGCTACGATCCGGCCAAAATGAAGAACGGCTTCAATACGATGCAGGACGGCGAGGAAGTTTACTTCATCAGCACGCCTTCCGCCGGTCTCTGGACCACGGCTGAGAAGCTGAATAAATGATTATGGGGACGACGCTTCCAGTGTCGTTCAACGGCGGGGTTTTAAGAGATCCCGCTTGAGACTGATTTAAATTTTCACGCGGAAGTGATCGGCTTGCCGTTGATTTCGCGTGTCCAGCCTTCACCGGGCCGGAGCCAGATTTCTCCAAAGAGCTGATACTGTTCCACCGTGACACGGTAATTACGTACCAGTTCCAGCGAGGCGAGGAAAATCCCGACGAGCGTCGTTTTGTGCATCCCGGGTTTGAATAGCTCGGAGAAAGCGGTCACGCCGTTTTCTGCGAGCCGTTCCTGAATGCGGGCCATGTGAGCCTCGATGGGGGTTTCCTCGTACACGATGTTTGTCGGGACCGAGCCGTTCGGTTCTTTGATGATACGTCCGAATGCGCTCACCAGATCCCAAAGGTCCACATCAAGAATTGGTTCCTCGGCCAGGTCTCGGGTTCGGGGCGGGCAATCGTTCGCCAGCCGGGCGTAGTTCTGCTGCCAGCGGCGCCCACGTTCTTCCAGAAGGCACGCTGCATCGCGATATTTCTTGTAATCGAGAAGCTGCTGAACAAAATCCTCTCGAGGGTCCTCTTCTTCTACCACTGGTTCGGCCTCGGTCGGGAGGGATTCGATCGACTTCATTTCCAGAAGCCAGCTTGCCATTGCGATGAAATCCCCAGCCAGGTCGCAGTCGATGTAATTCAGAATGTCCACATATTCATTGAACTGGTCGATGATTTCGCTCACTCGGACCGTCAAAACGTCCAGTTCCTTCCTTTTAATTAAAAAAAGGAGGAGATCCAGCGGACCGCGAAATAAATCGAGCTTGACCGAAAACATAAAATCAACGAATAATGAATAACGAATAATGAAGATAGTTCAGAATATTATAGCAAAGAACTGGCAGTGAGGAAAGAGGAATCTGGAATATAATTAAGGAAAGTCGGGATTTTCCATAAAAAAACCGGCACGTGAGTACCGGTCTTTGGAATTCAGAAATGTTTTATTTCAAGGCTCATTTGCCGCAGCCGCAAGACGGGGCAACAATCGGGGCACCGCAACCGCAAGCCGGAGCGCAATCGCACGGCAGATCGCAAGATGTTTTCGGTGCGAAAAGGTTACGGAAGAAACCGTTGAACGGAGCGGCCGGGATCGCGCAGGGAGTGCAGCCAACGGCAGTGTCGCAAACGGCAGCCGGACAAGCCGGAGCGCAAGGAGCGCAAGGAGCGCAAATCGGAGCCGGAGCGCAGGGGCCGCACGTCGTACACGGAGCCGGAGCGCAGTCGCACGGGCAGGCCGGATGGAACAGTTCAAGGAAGAAACCGTTGAACGGGGTGCAAATCGTTTTCGGACCGCAAGTGTCACAAATCGGAGCGCAGGAATCGCAAGCCGGGGCCGGAGCCGGGGCACAGGAACCGCAGTTCTGAGCCAGCGAAATGCCACACATGCAAAGGGAAACAAGAACGGCAGCAAACAAACGTTTCATAGGAAGTACCTCCAAAAAATTGATGATTTGAACCTAATCCCTGGTTCAAAATTAGGATTTTTTACGAAAGGAAATTCATCTCCTTTGATGGTGAAAATATCGGACGGGAAAATTTGGAATCTTTGGAATTTTTGGAATAATCGGTAAATTTGACACCTTTTTAGCCTGTAGTGTTCCGGTTGGTTAAAATACGTAAAGTTTAACGCCGGTTTTCCTGACCGAAACATAAGAAAAAGTTTCCAGAATCGTATTAACCGTTTTGAAATTGAATGGAAAAGGAAGAAAATTTAGAAAAAACGGTCTGAATTACTTGCCAAGTACAGGATTATGGGGTAAAATATGAGAGGAAGATTAGGGAATGAGGTTTCCACGGGACTATGTACCGTTTAACGTTTTGCCCAATACAATTTGTGTTTTTAAATCAGGAGTAAAAAAATGAAAAAGATCGTTGCTTTCACTCTGGCGCTTTCCATGGTGGTTCTGTTTGCAGGGTGCAAAAACTGCCAGAACAACTGCCGTTGGACGCCTTTCAAAAAAGATCAGACGGTTTGCTATACCCCGTGCAACAGCTGCGACATCCCGGTCGTCGATGACTATTGCCCGTGCTCGGGTGGCGGTGCTCCGGTCGTGACCTCTGGCTGCAGCTCCTGCGCCTTGGGCGGTACCGTGTCCACTTCCGCACCGATTGTGGAGCCGATTCCGGGAAACTGAGATTTGATCAGGAATTAGAAATGCGTAATTACACTGCTTGCGCGTAATATTGCGTTCAGAAAGCTTTCGGCCCATAAAAGCCGAAGGCTTTTTCAATTCCTCATTCCTGACTCCTGATTCCTCATTTAGAAGGCACTGGAAGCATCGTCCCAGTACTACCTTGGTCGCGTTCGCCGGTTTTCCGGGTTTGCTTCCCCGCGCAGGATTTTTATATAGTTCGGATTCTCGGCGTGCCCGGTCATTTCGTACAGGAATCGGCTTGGAATCGTCTTTCTCTTTACGCCCCATTTCATTCTTTCGAGGGCCAGTGAGAGCGTGAGCCGTTCTTTCGCGCGAGTCATTCCGACGTAACACAAACGCCGTTCCTCTGCAATATCCTCTTCACGAAGACTGTCAACCGATTTCTTGTGAGGCAGCAGCCCTTCTTCCATTCCTACCATATAAACCTCAGGAAATTCCAGCCCTTTGGCCGAGTGCAGCGTCATGAGAATGACCGAGCCGTTTTTGAGCTGTTCCTCTTTTTCGCTTCCCGAATCATCCCGATCCATGAGTGAAAGCTGCTGAACGAACGTTCCCAGCCGCGGCCGTTCCTCCTTCTGAACGAACGTGGCGGCCGAGTTCACGAACTCCTCGACCAGATTCCAGCGCAGTTCCCGATCCGTGGGTTTTTCGTTGAGCCGTTCGATTTCACTGTAATAATTGATCGTCTCGATCAGTTCCCGAATCAATCCATCCACCGGGAGCGTATGCGCTTTGATCTGAAGAGTTCGGATGAGGTCTCGAAAATCGCTGATGGCTGAAATTGCTTTGGGCTGTATCCTCGCGGCCGCCAGCCCAGCTTCGTTTCCGAGCATTTCCCAGAGGGTTTTATGCCGGGCCAGCGCCGTTTCCATGCACCGGATCATCGTCGTCTGCCCGATCCCGCGCGGCGGCGTGTTGATGGCCCGCAGGAGCGAAACCTCGTCTTTCGGGTTCAGAATGACCCGCAGGTACGCGAGCAGATCACGGATCTCCTTCCTGTCAAAGAAAGACATGCTCCCGATCAACGTGTAAGGAACATTTTGGCGCTTGAACTCCACCTCGAAAAGACGCGACTGCTCGTTCGTACGGAAGAGGACCGCGATCTCGTTGGGTTTGCGGACTTTGATCTGGATCCGCCGCCGGATCTCCGCGACGACTTTTTCCGCCTCATCGTCCGGGTCCTGGCATTGAAGAACGCGCGGCATTTCCCCGCCTCGGGTCGCTCGCAGGGTTTTGGGGTGACGCTGACGGTTGAACGCCACGACCCGATTCGACCATTTGATGATCTCGTGCGTGGAGCGGTAATTGGTTTCGAGCTTCACGACTTTCGCGTCTGGCCAGTCATTCCGGAAGCGCAGAATGTGCGTGACTTCCGCGCCTCGCCAGGCGTAAATCGATTGGTCGTCGTCCCCCACGACACACAGATTGCGGTGTTTTTCAGCCAGAGTCTTAATAATACGGTATTGGCTCTGGTTGGTGTCCTGGTACTCATCGACCAGAATGTGGTCGTAACGTCCGCGCTCCTCCGCCCGAACCTCAGGGAAATCCCTGAAAAGATCCTCAGTCAAAAGAAGAATATCATCGAAATCGACCGCACCGCATGCTTTCAACGCCGTTTGGTATCGCCCGTAAATGCACGACGCGGCATACTCGTGGTCATTCTCTGCGTGTCGGTCCGCTTCGTTCGGCCGGATCGATTGAGTTTTCCACTTGCTTATAATATTCAGAAAATCGCTCGGTCGGAGTTTCCCGCTTGGCATGGCGTCCTTGATGACGCGCCCCGCGAGGCTTTCCTGGTCGCTGCGGTCGTAGATGGCAAACTGTTCCGGGAAGCCGAGCTTCGTGATGTGGCGGTGCAGGATCTGAACGCACAGAGCGTGGAATGTCGCGACGAACGGCGTGGGGACCCCCTGCGGCACACGCTGCCCCGGGTAGAGGATCTGCATGACGCGCTCGCGCATCTCGGCCGCAGCCTTGTTCGTGAACGTCACGGCAAGGATCCGGTCCGGCGCGACTCCGTTCCGGATCAGCTCGGCGATCCGCATCGTCACGACGCGCGTCTTCCCCGACCCAGCGCCCGCAAGCACCAGCAAAGGCCCGCGAAGCGTATGCACGGCAGCAGATTGTTCCGGATTCAGACCCATGGTGACTCTCTTGGGAAATGAATAATGAATAGCGAATAACGAATAATGAAAGGAAAGAGTTCCGTCTCAAGCGGGTTTGGAACCGGCAAAGGGAAAAGTCTTTCGTTCAATTTTTCGTTAATTTACCACATTCTCCCAAAAAGGGAAGGGGGTGAAAAACGTTTACACCGAAAAAATCGCAAACCTTTCCCGTTGCAACGCGCCCATTTTCTCCATTTTGCAGAGTTTAAAAGTATCCCATCACCTTCATCCACTCCAGTCCGCGGCTGCGCCACGTTTTCGTATTCTCCGCGTCGTTCCAGAACATGAACCCATGCACTGCGTCGGCGAAAATGTGCAGCTCGCACGGAATGTTGTGTTTTCGCAGTTCCGCGTAAACCTTTACGGACCCCATCGGCGAGTAGATGTCTTTGTCGCCGTGCAGGAGGCACATCGGCGGCGTTTTCGCGTCGAAGTTCAGCCCCGGGGCGAAATCCGCCTCGTTCCCCTTGGCCGTGTTGGGTCCCTCCGCGCCGTCCTCAAGCACATACGCCGGGTAAACGGGCATCGCGAAGTTGACGTGGCACGGGATCTCGTCCAGTTCGTCGATCGGCTCGTACGCCCGCGTCTGGCTGTTGCACGCGGTCAAAAGCGTCAGATGGCCGCCCGCGGAGTACCCCTGAACGCCGATTTTCTCGGGATCCAGGCCCCATTCTTTGGCCCTGGAGCGTAAGATCCTCACCGCCCGCTGCGCGTCCTGCCACGCCGGAGTGAAGATCGGCTTCCCGACGGGCCGCGGGACCCGGTACACCAGCACGGCCACGGTGACGCCCTGTTCGTTCCACCACTGCGCGTTCGGGATCCCCTCATTATAATAGAAGCACGTGCTGTACCCGCCGCCCGGCAAAATGAGCATCAGCGCGTCCGTCTTGACCTCTTTGGCCCGATAAACGAGCAAAAATGGCGTCGTGACCCGCGTCGCCCTATTCCCGTCCGGCTCGACGTTCGGTTCCCGGACCGACTCCCCCGGTGCCAGCCCCGGCCAAAGCTCGATTTTCTCCTGCGCGGGCAGGGCAGCGGTGAGGGCAAAAAGGGCAGTAAATAAAAATAAAGTACGCAGCATAGCAGTCTCCAAATACTCTGATGATTACCTCGTTTTCCCGCCGGTGAAGAAAATCCTCAGCGGCGCGATCAACGGCCCGGACATCACACGCGCGATGACCCGGTAAAAAAAGGTCGGAATGAAAACCACCCGGTGGCAGAAGCGTCTCTGCGCGGCCCGGAGCGACTTCCTCACGACCCGCGGCGCAGAGTCCCACATAAAGCCGGGGACCTGCTCTTTCAGCGGGCTGCTCTTCATCGTTTCCGAGTCGTGAAAACCCGTCCGGACGAACCCCGGGCAGAACGCCTGCACCAGCACTCCCGTCCCCACGCAGTCACACTGCAAGGAGCGCGAAAACGTAATGAGGAACGCCTTGGTGGCGGCATAATCGACGGCCCCCCGCGAGGCGAGAAATCCCGCGACGGACGCCACGTTGATGATGAAACCGCGGTGATTCTCCCGCATTGGAACGAGCGCGGCCCGGCAAAACCGCATCGGGGCCATGTTATGCACCATCAGCATCGCGGTTTCGAGCTGAACATTCACGTCCGGGAAAACGCCGTCGCCCGCCCCGAAACCTGCGCAGTTCACCATCCAGAGGAGGTTCCGGGCCGATTCGATTTTCTGCTCGATCCTCTGAATGTCCTCGAATCGCGAAAGGTCGGCGGTGAGGACCTCGACGCAAACCCCAAACTGGGCTTCCAGCTCGGTTTTCAGCTCGTTAAGCCGGGCCTCACGTCGGGCGATGATCCACAGATCGCACCCCATTTCGGCCAAAGCGCGGGCGTATTCGCGTCCCATTCCATCGGAAGCCCCCGTTACGACTGCCAGCGGGCGTTCGGTCATGATTTTCTCCTTCACAAAATTCGGATTCAATTCTGGTTTTTTCCGATTCAATTCCTTTTCCACGATCTCCACGAGAGCCGTTCCCCGTACATCTCTCGATACGATTTTTCCGTTCCGTCCAACCACGATGATATACGGCACGTAACCATACATGTAATAATCGGAGACCGTATCCCTCTTTGAAATGACCTCCTCGGAACTCATTACTTTCCAGGGCTGATTGTTTTGAGCGGCATATTTTTTGACATCTTGAGTGTCAGACCAACACGAAACGCCGATGATTTCCAGCCCTTGACCGTGATATTGCTGATAAAGATCAAGAAGCGTTTGCTGGATTTCGTCCTGTACGGAACCAGCCCAGACAGCATAAAAGTATAAAAGAACGACTTTTCCGTCAAAATCCTCGGGTCTGCAGGGGCTTCCATCCATAAAATTTCCGGCAAAAACCGCTTGCGTTGGATATTCTTTTCTGGGAAACCTCGAGATCTCATGCCAGACCAGAAATCGTATAGTCAGAGGTATCATAAGTGCCAATAGTAAAAGGATTTTTCTGTCGGTTTCCATAGATTCCACTTGAAATAATGCTTGGGTCGTTTTCAACATCATTACTATTATAAAGAGGGATTCGTTTTATTTCAAGAGGCCGAGGAAAAAAAATAGTGAAAAAATTTCCGTATCTCCCCCTTGAAAGAATTTTAAAATGTGCTAGAATACACATCCACTTGAGTGAATTGATTCACCGAGTTAATCTTTGACAAGAAGCGAAACAATTTGGATAAGTGACATC
>SAMEA3663299__coassemble_465_pt1 | contig 18968 bp, 9 predicted proteins | sample SAMEA3663299__metabat2_low_PE_003 | metagenome-assembled genome bin SAMEA3663299 (sample SAMEA3663299) | pig gut metagenome | biome: pig gut; feature: pig-associated habitat; material: faeces | place: China | collected 2013 | reverse complement strand
CGCCGGTCAAGTTAATAAAAGGCCTAAAACCTCTAACTTGACCGGCGGGACGCCGGCCCTCCGTATCTTACGGTGGCATTACTGCCACATCTCGCCATTAATTCCTCGTAATTTCACGTTCCTGCGCCGAGTTTCTTCAGAGTCAGGCGCGCTTCGTTCGCAATCACTGGGTCCGTGTCGGGGTCATTCAGAATCTTCACCAGAAGGTCCGTCGCGGCCGCGCGCTGCGTCTGGGGGAAATGAAGCGTTCCACGAATTGCGGCAATACGGCAGGGCAAAGAAGCCGCGGAGTCCTCGACGGTCGCCAAGACAAGCGTTTGCGTCTCGGAGTTTTCCGAATCGATCGCGGCCAAAACAGAAAGAAGCCGCGAATTCGTCGCAATATTTTCCACTTTTTGAACTGCCGGAAGGGCCGCGGGGCCAAGTTTCACCAGGATCTCGCACGCACTCAGCGCCGAATCCGCGTCCGGCGTTTTTTGAACCAGTTCGGTCAATTTTTCGGCCAGCGCCCCGGAATCCTCCCCGAACGTTTCCGGGCCGGAATCTTCCAAAATCATCAGAATCGCGGCAAGAGTCTGGTAGATTTCCGTGTTCCGAACATAGTTGAACTCTTTGTCCAGCGCCAGCGTTTGATCGATCCAATCCAGAACAGGCTTTTGCTTCCCGACGAGCCAGAGGGCAGCGGCGCAGTTAGGCCTCACCGGGCGTTCGGATTCGGTCGTGGATTTCAGAATCGTCTCGAGTTTTTCCACGGTTTCCGCAGCTTCGGAAAGTTCTTTCGGGAATTTTCTCAACGCAAGGATAGCGGTGCGCCGGATGAGAACGTACTCCGAATCTACCTCGTCCAGGATGGCCGGGACAGCTTCTTTGTCACCAATTAAAGCCAGTGTGAGGAGGATGCACGCCCGCACGTCATCATCTTCCCCGGCATCGATTTGCAGGCGTTTCAGCAAAACCGGCACGGCCGATTGAGCTTTTTCAGCGTATTTTCCCAATGCGTAGGCGGCGTACCACTGCTCGCGTATCGACGGTACTTTTTCTTTGGTTTTCTCCGTTGCCGAGTCAATGATTTTTGTCCAATGTTCGACCGGTTTAGACTGCCAAATCGCCTGGTCCTGTTCCGCGGTAAATCCGCACACGCAGAATAGAAGTGTAAAAATGATAAACAAAACGTTTCTGCAAAACATATATGAAGGTCTCCGTGGAACTCATTCCGTTAAAATTTAAGCTCGTTACCTTCCTTTGGTTTCACGGGCGCCGCGACCTCTTCGGATTGTACCGGTTTTTTCTTTTCCAGGCGGGCGGCCTTTTGTTCTTCTGTCAGGGGCTGGGTTTCCAGAACATTGACCTGGGTTTCCCCATAATCAATGTAGATCCGCAGTTTCGCCTCGGATTTTGCGAGCGCTTTGAGCTGTTGAAGGCCCCAATTTTGTGTCTGCAGCGCCGAAACCTGATTTGTATCTTTCGCGTTGCGCTTCCAGGCTTTCTGTTTTTTGAGCTTGTTGTTGATGCTATTGATTTTATCCCTGTTTTTACTCATCACGATATCGATCTGCGGGTCCTGTGCCGCCCGAAACAACATGCCAAACATTTTGGCGTCAACCTTCGATGGTTCGATCGAAACCGCAATGACCGCCGCGAACGTTGTCCGTATCTCAAGAGAAAAAGCGGTCTTCGTGTTCCCGTTGGAATCTTTGAACCTGAACAGTATCTTCATCGGGTCTTTCGACGAGATCTCCGAAACTTTTTTCTTCGGCGGCAGGATTATGTTGGCTTCGCCCGGCTTGTGCGAGCCTAAAGACTGCAACTCAAAAAAGAGCGTTTCCAGATCCGGGAGCGGGTAGTCCAAAATCTCCGTTTTGAACGTGCCCACACCGGTTTTCGGGTTCAACATAATATTTTCGATTTTCACCGGTTCACGAAGCGCCAGGTAGTGCCTGTCCGAGCCGGAGGTGAACTTCAAAACGCAGTTCGCGATCGGGAGAAGGAGATTTTGCGGGACTTTGGTACGCCACTTGAAGGTGAGTTTTTTCCCATCGTGCGTCAGCGTTACACAAGTGGCCTCGCGGCCTTCCAGATTATACTTGATCTTCCAGCAGGCGTTTCCTTCCTTTTCCAAAGTATAACCGGTTATCCTGGCTGCGCCGCCGTCATTAGAGTCCTGATTTTTCTTTTTGGCCCCGCCCTTTTGGGGGATTGCGGTTTCCCCGCCGAGCAACGTGATCTCCAAAGGTTTTCCTCCGAGATCCATCGGCATGAAATCGACTTCACTCCCACTGGTGGAATCAGGAAGGCGAATAGCTTTCGGAACTCCATCAAAGACACTCGCGGCCATTGCCGGGGCCTGAACCCCAAATGCGGCAAGCCCCCAAGTGAATACCGAGAGGAAAAACCAGGGTTTTAACTGTTTCATGGTGAAAAACTCACACTCCTTGCGAAACGCTAAAACTTCATACCGCCCAGATCGTTTTCGTCTTCTTCCGGCTCGTTACCGCCTTTCTTCTTTGAAGCCTTTCCTTTTTTGTTGGGTTTCAACTCGTCAGGGTTCATTTTGCGGCTGACGACCAAATCGACCTGATCTTCACCGTATTGGGCGTAGATACGGTATTCAAAATCCAGATTGACCATTTTCTTTGCGAGTCCGGCCAGCCAGATTTGCCCTTGAAGCTGAGCAATTTTATTTGTATCCGCGGCATCCCGCTTCCACGCTTCCTGTTTCTCCAGCTTCATTTCTAAATTCTTGATTTCGGTCTGCCATTTATTCACTTGAATGTCACTCTGAGGATCCTGGAGCTGGGCTAACTGAGCCATAAACTGAGGCCCCACACCTTTCGTCATTCCTTGCCTTCCAACGGTCAAAGTACCCGTCAGGTTGGAACCGATCATAGGAACGAAATCGAAGAAGAACGCCTCGTTCATATTCCCGTTGGAATCTTTGAAGTTAAACGAGATTTTCATCGGTTTTTTCGGATTCAGGTCGGAAACCTTTGTCGGTTCCGGGAATTGGATGTCCGGGCAGTCATCTGGAAAATCGCCAATTCGCACGAACTCAATGTAAACCACATCAGGGGAGGGGAATGGCGGATCAATTTTTCCACCTTTTAAGTTTCCAATCCCTTTTTTGTCAAGCACAATCGTAGGCAGCTCGATCGGCTCACGCAGGGCCAGGACGTGGGCTTTTTCGCCAACCTCCAGCAGCAACGCGCAGTTCGCAAGCATCGGGAGGTCTTTGGGCGCGATTTTGGCATCCGGCTGCCACTTGAAATTCAGCACGCCGTCTTCCAAAGTCAGAATCGCGGCAAGGGATTCTTCCTCCTTGTTCTTGTACTTAATATCCCATACTTTATTTTCGCCTTCCGAGTCGCCTTCCTCAAGATTGAAGAATTTGGTCTGTTCAGGCTGCTTCTTCCCGATTGCTTTCACCGGGAATACGAGGTCACCGCCCAGAAGCGAGACCATCACGTCGGAACCCGCGTCAGGGAGGTCCACCAGTTTGGTCGTTTCCCTGGAAGAAGTTTCGGGGATCGGAGCGATTTCAGGAACGTCCTTGAAAGGTTCAGCGGAGGCCTTTTTCGGTTCGGGCTTCGCTTCCTCCTTGGGCGGTTCTTCTTTCTTCTGATCTTCGGCCGGAGCGGCTTCTTCCTTCTTTTCCTCTTCCGGCGGAGCGGCTTCTTCCTTTTTCTCTTCAACCGCCGGTGCAGGTTCTTCCTTGTTCTCCTCAGCTGCCGGAGCAGACTCCGGGTTATTCTCGCCCTCTACAGGAGTGACGTTTTCGCCTTCGGGCTTCTGTTCACCGTCAGCCGGAGCGGCGTTTTCACCTTCGGGCTTCTGTTCACCATCAGCCGGAGCGGCGTTTTCACCTTCGGGCTTCTGTTCACCGTCAGCCGGAGCGGCATTTTCACCTTCGGGTTTCTGTTCCCCGTCAGCCGGAGCGGTATTTTCACCTTCGGGTTTCTGTTCACCGTCAGCCGGAGCGGTATTTTCACCTTCGGGCTTCTGCTCGCCATCAGCCGGAGCGGCGGCATCTCCCTCGGCCTTTTGTTCACCTTCAGCGGTTTTTTCCGTGTTGCTGTCTTCGGAAACTTTATTTTCTGCAGTTTCGTCTTCGATGACTTCCTCAACAACCGGCTCATTTTCATTCTGGCCGGGTTTCTTTTCATCATTGCCGCCCAAGAGACAGAGGACGATCACCAGGATGAGGATCAAAAGGAGGACACCACCCGTGATTCCACCATAGATGATACGCTGCTTCGGTGTGAGTTTCGCGAAGAAATCTTTGATTTTCTGGAGGAAACCACCAGCGCCCATCTTCGCTTTCTTTCCGGCCGCAGCCGTTTTTTTCGCAGAAGTATGGGAGGGATTCGCGTTTGCCGGAGTTTCTTCCCGTTTTCCGCTTCCCCAAGCCGCAGTTTTTCCTTTGTGGAGGCGTGACATAACGGCGGAAATTTCCTCTTCGCGCTTTGGCGAATCTTTACCGGGCTTTTTCATCGGCGGAATTGAGGTTTTTTGAGGAGCCGGGGATTTTTTTACCACGACAAAGCTTTCCTCAGATTCGTCGTCATCATCGTCGTCCAGAAGAACCGCCTTTACCAGCTTCGGATTCTTCTCCGATTGAGCGTTTGGATTGTTTTCTTTCTTTTCCATATTTTTTATCTCAAGAGCAGATTCCCTGGCAGCCGATTCAGCCGCGTCTTTTCCCATTGAGACGGTTGTATCTTCCAGGGCATTTTCCTGTTTCTGTTTTTCCTTGGCCTTACCGGAAGGCGCATCTGAAAACGGAAACGCAAAACCGGAATCTTTTTTCTCAGAGGAGGAATCTTTCTGGCCATTTTCCAGGCTAGAGAAATCGATATCCAAATCAAGTTTCCCGGATTTACCGGCCTTTTCCTTTGAATCTTTGGAATCTTTTTCTTCCTTCGTTTCTTTTTTCGTAAACTTACTGAAAAAGCCCGATTTTTTCGTTTTGCTTCCCAGATTGAGAGAGCTGGAACGGCTGGCCTTGGAATCACCCGCCAAATTCGTGAAATCAAGTGAAACAGAGCTTTCTCCCGAGTGCCCGTCATCCGCCAGCCATTCACCCAGGTCTTCCTCAATTTCTGCACAAGACGCATATCGGTCCTCGGGACTTTTGGCCATCATTTTCAGGCAAATGTCACAGAGTTTCGAAGATATCCGGTCGTTAAACTCCTGAGGATTTTTGGGCTCTTCCGTTTGATGTTTGATGATTCGTTCCGGGATCGTATCGCCCGGGAATGGAATTGAACCGGTAAGAAGGAAGTACATCACGCACCCAAGCGAGTAAATATCTGACTTGGGAGAAGAATTGGCGGAATCCTCGGCGACTTCCGGCGCCATATAATCTACAGTTCCAATGACGTTTTTGTTCAGATCCTCCGCCCCGTTTTCCGATCTGGTATGGAAGCGGGCCAACCCCATGTCAAGAATTTTGATTTGGTCGGATTCCAGGTTCAGCAACAGGTTGGCAGGTTTAATATCACAGTGGATCATTCCGCGCTCATGGGCGTGATTCAGCGCACTGGCGGCCTGATACATATATACCGCCACACGATCCTGATCCATGGGACCTTCTTTCATGACGATTTTTTCGAGGTCCTGCCCGTCCACATACTCCATAACGATGTAGTAGCGATCCCCCTCTTTATCAACACTATAGGCGTGTACAATATTGGGATGATTCAGGGCAGCGATCGCCCGGGCTTCATTCAGGAAACGTTTCTGCGCTTCAGGGTCCTTTACGAGTTCCTTGGCAATGATTTTCAACGCTACGGGGCGGTTCATCGTGATGTGTTCCGCCAGGAAAACACGCCCCATCCCGCCAGCGCCCAACAAATCAACCAGTTTGTATTTCCCAAGGAAGAAGGACGTATTTCCCGAAAGAAGCTGACCAGCCTGCCAGCGGGTCACGATCTTCTTTTTCAGCAAAGCCTTGAGAAATTCCTGACTGTCGGGAAATTCCTCGCTAAGTTCTTTGGCGCTTTCAAAGTCCTTTAACTGCAATAGCCGGCTGCGTTCGATGATTTTAAGTACAGAAGCGGAATCTTTAATGGCCATAATTCGTCTGTATATAAATTAAAGTCCCCAAATTGTGAGCTGTTTTAACTATTTTAAACCTTTGACTGAGTTTCCGGAAACATCGGCCAAAGATGCCGAAAAAGTCTCCAAAAGAATGACTCAGAGATATAGTTTCCTAAATTTTAATCTGTTTTCATAAAAAAGTCAAGAATCCGGCAAGGCTTCTTTGAGGAATTTTTTGAAAAAAAGTGAAATTTTTTGTTTAAAATAGTCTGTTCAAAGTTCATTCCTTCAAATGTCAAGAATTAAAAGAACCAAATCACACGAAACAATTCCAGGTGGCAAAACTTCCTCATTCGGGAGTTTTATATTCTGTACTATCAAAAAAATCGCTAAAATCAGAACCTTTTATTCCAAATTTGCATATTAATAGTATTAAGACGATAAAAACAAAAAGTCGTTCCTTTTTATTTTTTGGGGTATTTTTGAGCCAATCCCCAACATGATCAAACTTCCCGAAACATAGATTAAGGCATCATAATGATCAACCAAAACGCCCCCAGATGGCCAGGGTTAGGCTTCCTGCTTTTCAGTTGTTTTCTGACTCTTTTATCTTCTTGCGCACCGAAAGAGCCAGTTCCTTCAGAAGCGGATTTGAAAAAAAATGAGGAAATCCGTGTTCCTCTTGTTCAACTTTGTGAAACTCAGCTTGAGAAAGAGCTTCGGCCTCAAACATTTTCTGCGATTGCCAAAGAAGGAAAAACGATTCAGCTTTCTTTTCGGGTCCCTGGACCTATGGTTTCTCTGACGGCCAAGATCGGCGAAATGGTTGAGAAAGGTACAGAACTGGCCCGGCTGGACCAGCGTGACTTCCTGAACACTTTGGAAACCGTGAAAGCGGGGATCGCCGAGGTGCAAGCCGCACTGGACGCCAAAACCGCGAATAAAGACCGTTCCATTACCATGCTTCAAAAGCAGGTGGACGCGGCCGTCACTCAATTTGAAACTGCGGACAAAAATCTGAAAAAGTTCACCGAACTGGAAAAAGAAGGAGCCGTTCCGGAAATCAAGCTGGATGAGATCAAGCTCAAGCATGAGCAGGCTCTTGCCGCCAAGATCGCTGCCGAAAAGCAGCTCGAAAACGGCATTAAGGGCCTTGATGAGGAAATTAAAGGTTACGAGGCCAAGAAAAAAGGTCTTCTCGCTCAGCAAACCCAGGCGGAAAACGCATTGCAGGATACGATTCTGGTCGCGCCCTGCCGTGGGTACGTCACACAAAAATATTCCGAAAATAACGAGATCGTCGCGCCGGGAATCCCCGTTCTCGCGTTTACTGATGCCTCGTCGATCCTCGTACAAACGACGATTTCTGAGTCTTTTCTCGTTCGTCAGAATGAATTCACCTCTTTCGAGTGTGTTTTTGAGGCCTACCCGGACTTGAAATTTAACGCGGAGCTCGATTCCCTGGGAAAAGCTCTTCAGGCCGGTGGTCATGGTTATCCTCTGGAAGTTCTGATCAAAAATGAGGACCCGGAACGCAAAATTTACCCGGGAATGGCGGCCAGCCTGACGATCAACTTCAAGCCAAAGGAAGGCGAGTGCCTCGTCCCGCTTATGTCGATCGTTGGTGACTACGCGCCTCCCGCGCCTGATTCCAAACCGGAAGACTATACGGGAAAAAGTTCTGAAACGATCGTCTGGACCCTTTCGCCGGAAAACAAAGTTGTGAAGAAAAACGTTCAAATTGTTCGTTTGACGGCTGATGGAGTGGTCGTGACCGGCCTGAACCCTGGTGAACAAATCGTCGGTCCCGGAGCGCGTTTTCTGCGTGAAGGGCAAAAAGTTCGGACCCGGTAGGAGGCAAAAGAATGAACAGACTGCTTCCAACTTACGCGGTTCACCACCGGTTTGTCGTTGGTTTTTTTGTGGCGCTGCTGGTCCTTGGCGGGATTTACACGTATTTCACGATTGGCCGGCTGGAAGATCCGGAATTTACATTGAAAACGGGTATCGTCGTAACGCTTTACCCCGGGGCGAGTGCCGCGGAAGTTGAAGAAAACGTTACAGACCTGGTTGAACGGACCTGCCGCCGCCTGAAAAACATCGATCACATTCGGTCCTACTCGGAGCCGGGGCTTTCTTTCATGTACGTTGATATGAAACAGAGCCTTCCAAGCAAAGACCTCCCGGCCGTCTGGACCGATTTGCGAAACAAACTCTCGGAGATCCGCACGGAACTTCCGCCCGAGTGCCTTCCGCCGATCGTACAGGACGATTTTGGCCAGGTGTACGGTATCGTGCTGGCTCTGACCAGTGAGGGGTTCACACCTGAGGAACAGCTCGACCGTGCCAAAGAGCTTCAGCGCGAATTCAGCCTCTTGAGTGAAGTAGGTCGCGTGGAACTTTGGGGGAAACCGGACGAGCAGATCGAAATTGAGATTTCTCAGGCCAAAATCTCGCAGTTGTCTCTCCCTCCATCGTTCATTCTGGCGGCCCTCTCGACGCAAAATCTCACGATGAGCGCCGGAGCGATGGAATACTCAGGCGAAAATATCCGCCTTACCCCTTCCGGCAAATTCCAGAGCATTGAGGAGATTGGTAACCTCGTGATCGTCAGTTCGACCGCGCAGGCTCTGCTCAATCAGGCTCAGGCGGTTTCGGAACGGATTGTTCCCGGGAGCATCGTAAACTCTGTCCTGCATCAGGAGGCGAGCAGGATCACCGGAAAAGAGCAGGCAGGGGCGGAACAGCAGATCCGCCTGCGCGACATTGCGACGATCCGCCGCGTGAAGAAGGACCCACCGTCCAAAGTCTGCCGCTACGATGGAAAAGACTGCATCGCGATCGCGATCTCTCCCCGCCCGAACGGAAACGTCGTGCGCATGGGCGAGGAGGTTCACCAAAAAGCCAACGAACTGATGGCGAAGTTCCCTGCCGGTTGCGAACTCAAAGAAGTGACTTTCCAGCCCGACGACGTAAATGAGGCCGTCCATTTGTTTGTCAAAAACCTTCGCGAGGCCGTCATCATCGTGACGATCGTCGTGATGATCGCGATGGGTTGGCGGTCTGGCCTTTTGATCACCAGTTCACTTTTGATCGTGATTTTCGCGACGATGAGCCTTCTGCAGCCAATGGGGATCGTTCTGCAGCGCATTTCGCTCGGGGCGTTCATCATTGCGCTGGGAATTCTGGTCGATGACGCGGTGGTGGTCGGTGACCTGATCATCGTGCGAATGCAGAGGGGGATCGAGCGTACCGAGGCGTGCATCGAGGGCGCGAGCCGGGCGGCGTGGCAGTTGCTCGGTGCGACGATCGTTGGAGCCCTCGCCTTTTTGCCAATTTACCTCACACCGACCAGCGTGGGCGAATATTGTTCCTCGCTTTTCATCGTGGTTGCCGTTTCGCTTGGGATCAGCTGGCTCGTCGCCATGTTCCAGACACCGGTCGTTTATTACCTCTGTGTTCACCCGAAGGTTGAGGAAAGCGGCAAAGACCCGCACGGCGGCCCGGTTTATCGTATGTACCGTCACGCTCTGGACTGGACGCTGCGTCACCGGCTCATCGCGCTCCTTATGATCGCCGCGGCCTGTGCCGTCGCGACGGTAGAATTCCTTGAAGTGGACCAGAACTTCTTCCCACGTGCCCGCCGCACGCAGTTCTGGGTCGATTTCTGGTTCCCGAGCGGAACCTCGACCAATACGGTCTCGGAAGAGATGAAACGCGCCGAGGCGTACCTGCAGGAGATCCAGCAAAAGGACAGTCGAATCACGTCGTTTACCTCCTTCATCGGGTCAGGCCCTCCGCGGTTTTATTTGCCGTATCAGCCCGAGTACCCGCACTCCAATTACGGCCACATCGTCGTAAACGTAAAATCGGTTGATGACGTGGACGTGCTTCTGGAGCCGGTAAAGCTCTGGATGAAGAACCATTTCCCGCAGGCGCAGGTTCGTGTACAGCGTTTCGCGATGGGGATGCCGACTCCGCACGAGCTGGAAGCCCGGTTCAGCGGCCCGGACCCGCGCGTTTTGCAGCAGTTAGCATTTCAGACGGAACAAATCCTTCTGGATTCGCCCCATGCGCAGGACGTTCAGAACAACTGGCTCCAGAAGACTCTCACCATTTCGCCGAAGTACTCGCAAAACAAAGGCCAGCGCGCGGGTCTGTCGCGGACGAATGTGATCCTTTCCCTCGCGGGAGAGACCAAAGGGATCCCGGTCGGGATGTACTCGGAAAACGAAAACAATATTCCGATCCTGGTCCGCGGAACTCCCAGCGAACGCAATGACGTCGCCAATACTGAAAACATTCAAATCTGGGGCGTTATACCGGGAAGTACTCCGCTGGGTGAACTCACCTCGGAAATGGATTACGTTTGGGAAGACGCCATGATCTACCGCTACGATTCCAGGCCGGCGGTCGTCGTCGGCGCGGACGCATACGGCATTTCGTGGATGAACCTCCTGAACGAGGTCCGCCCCAAAATCGAGGCTATCGAACTGCCCGATGGTTACTCCTTCGAGTGGGGCGGTCAGTACTACGAATCCCAGAAATCCACGAAAGACGTTCTGGCCTGGCTCCCGATCGCGTGCATCATCATGCTCGGGATCGTGGTTTTACTCTTCAATGACCTGCGTCAGCCGCTGATCATCGTCCTGACGGTCCCGCTCGCCATGATTGGGATCACGACCGGCCTTTTGGTCTTCCACAAAGCGTTCGGTTTCATGGCGCTGCTCGGCGTTATGTCGCTGCTGGGAATGATCATCCGAAACGGCGTGGTCTTGATGGACCAGATCGACGAGGAACTCACCAAAGGAGGCCCTCGTTTCCAGGCGGTGCTGGACGCTTCTGTGGAACGAATGCGCCCGGTGGTCGTCGCGGCCACGACTGTCGTGGTCGGCATGATCCCGCTTCTGCGTGATCCCATGTTCGACGCCATGGCGGTCGCCATGATGAGTGGTCTGATTTTAGCGACGGGCCTGACGCTCTTCATCGTGCCGGTGCTTTACACTTTGTTTTTCAATATTCACCCGGAATCAAAGAAACACCCGGCAGCAAAACCAAATGACGAAGTAAAATAAGTGAAACATTCCAGGAAAGAATTCCCATGAGACCTCATCCTTTCCTTTTTATCCTGTTTTGGGCTTTCCCGATCACGGGCTTTACCCAGTTTCCAAACGTCGAGTTTTTCCCCACGGAACTCCCGAATCCGGTTTCCGTCAGCGACCCGCCCGAGAACGTGGAATTTCTCGGAGGCGGCGCTTTCAAAGAAGGGGTCGCCGCAGACGAAGCCTCGGATGAAACCCAGGAAACTGAAGATGAAGATTACGTAGAACTGAATTCGATCCAGGATTTCTGGAACCTCTACGAAGTCAGTGATTCTTTCAGGGAGCGTTACAGCGACGGAACACCCTGGTCCCCGGACGAAGAAAATCTTTTCTTCTTCTATCACCTTCAGGAGCATATCACGCAGGAACGGCTTGAGGAGTGGGCCAAGCCAGAAAACGCACTCGACGACTTGGACACGATTCAGAATCCCGAACTGAACGCGAGACGGTTCGACGCGTTCTGGATCAACGGCCGGCTCTTGAGCGTTGAAAAGACGGACCTGGAAGAAGACGTCGCGTTCCGGTACAGAATCGCCTCGTTTTACACGTGCAAGCTGGAACTCAACGACGGCAGGCACGTGACACTTTTCTGTCAGCAGATTCCACGGGCACTGCAAAAACCGGGGGCACTGGCGTCCAAACCCAAAGTCGGTCTGATCGCGCTTTTCCTGAAAAAAGGCGAAGCGACCGAAAACGTTTTGGTCCCTGACCCGGACAAACCCGACGAAAAGAAGGAACTCGCGTCCATGTTCATGATTGGCCGACGGCTGGCCTGGTACCCGGATACGCTGCTCGGAAATGCGGGCTTTGATGAAGGGCTTTTCGACGATTTGGACCGGGAAGAGCTTGCTGAGGACGCAAAACGCAGTGCCATGGTCGATACACGCCTCTCGTCTCGGAATCGGGAATGTTTCTACCAGATGATGAACACCGTTTTTCACATGCCTCCGGACTCGCTCGCCAAAATCGTCGCGGACGTCGAAGCCAACGCGCCTGATGAGCATTTTGAAAAAATCAACTATCCCGGCCATGAAAAAATGCTGAAGGAGGGCAAAAGGCCGAAGCGTTACAGCTCCGTCATTCCTCTGTTCAACCAGCCGGCCAAAGAACGAGGTCACTTTTTCTTCCTGAAGGGGATCGCGCGCCGCATCGTGCCGATTCGCGTGGACGATTCCGACGTGAATAACCGGTTCGGGATCAATCATTACTACGAGATTTTCCTCTTCCCGGACGAAACACCTGATTCTCCCATGGTGGTTCTGGTCCCGGAACTCCCTCCGGGAGTCACGCCTGGAAGCGATATGGGGTACTATGTCGAGCTGGAAGTTCCCGCGTTCTTTTTCAATACGTGGTCGTACGAGAAAGGAAAAAGTCAGGACGGGAAGCAGTTGCGCCGTCTTTCGCCGCTTCTGATCGGTGGGATCCCTGCGCAGACCGTCAGCGTCGTGTACACGCCCGATTTGACGTGGTTCCTCGTGATCGGAGGCACGGTTTTTTCCGCCCTGTTCATCTGCTCGATCATCCTGTTCTTCATCACCAGCCGGGAAAACCAGATCGCGCAGCAAAACCGGATGAAAATGTACTCGCTCCCGGAAGGGACCCAGTTCCAGGACGAAGTCGATGACGCGCCGAAAGAAAATGAAATGGGCTTTGAGGAGTGGGTTCAGAAAAACCAGTAAGATCCGGAGGGCCGGCGTCCTCACCGGTCAAGTTAATTAAAAAACGTCCATTCCGCCGCAAAACCGGGGGCTTAAAGTCCCTGAATCGTGCAGCGGGGTGGACGTGAATTTTTGGCTGGTCCCGTTTCAACTCTGCGCCAAATATTCCTCCCACGGATTCACCCCCGCGGCACTCTTTGGAAGCCCCAACGCCGCCAGACAAAGATCCGCGACGTCCTCAGTCACCGAAACTCGGGTGGAGGGGATCTCCCGCTTCTCGAAAAACGCCTTGACGCTCGCCAAATATTCGTCGTACAAACGCTGGTAAACGGCCAGATCGTGCTCGGTCAGCGTGATGATCTGGCGGTAATCCCGGCTCGGGTCATAAATGTCCACGTCGCCGACCAGCCCCTCCGCCCGTTCCGTCGGGTCCTCGAGATGAACCGCCCGGACGTCGTACCCGGCCTGCAGGAGCAGCTCGAACCCCGCCTTGAAATCTTTTTCAAAGGAATCGGACTCACCGAAGAAATCGCTCAGCACGAAAACCTCCCCCGCCGGGCGCTTCTGATCCACAAACGACTGCGCAAGAAACGCGAAGTCCGTAATATTCGGCTCCTGCGAGAGTTCCATTTCTTCCAGAAAACGAAGAAACCGCCCCGTTTTCTGCTCGTGGCTCAGGACCGGATAAAGCGCGAAATCCGGCATGAACGTCCCGAATTCCAGAAGCGCGCCGGTCGCGAGCAGCCCGTACGCCAGCACGGCCGCGGCCTGTTTCGCCGCCAGGAGTTTGGAGGGCCGAAAGCACATTCCGTACGAAGTGTCGAGGAGCAAATACGCGTTTCTCTGGGCGTTCCCACCGTAGGTGCGGACCCGAAGTTCATCGTGCCGGGCGCAAACGCCCCAATCGATCCGCCACGGCTCGTCGCCGGTCGTGTAGTCGCGCAGACCGGTGATCTCGGTCCCTCCCGCGGGCAGTTTGGCCGGGTCAAACGCGAGCAGACCCCCGCCGAGCCGCTGGGCGATACGTACGCAGGATTTCAGTTGAGTTTCAAGTTCAGGAGTGAAAATGGTCATGATTTTCTAATTATGAATTTTGAATTTTATGGAGTGCGGCAATACAGAAGCCGAAGGCTTCCTTTGCCGCTTTCACTTAGCGACCGAAAAATACGGCGGCGAAAAACGGTTTTCTCGTGGGAAACGTCCCGCGAACTTCAGCGGCAAACGCCTCTGCGAGGCGGTATTGCCGCAAGGGAAAGCGATGAAGGTCGCTTGCGCGACTGTATCATCGCACTCCAAATCCTTAACTCTTCGCCCGTCTCAGCCCCAGCTCCACCAGCCAGGTCAGGATCGCCAGCAGGAGGAAGAAGTTCCAGAAACGAAGCGTCTGAAGCACAAACGGCGCGTCCTGCCCGGGTTTGCCCGTCGGGAAGATCGAAGCGAGTTCCGGCGCGGCGCTGCCGTGCGTTTCTTCGGCGATCTTCTCCAGCTCGGCGGTCACGTCGCGCTGGCGGTTCGGGAGGACCTCATCCGTGAACGACTGCAGCGTCGTGGCGGACCACGTGCGTTTCTGCCCGTTCAGCTCCGCGGTAAGTGTCAGGTCGTACTTGCGGCCCGGCTCGATTTTCGTGCGGATGCCGTAAACTCCCGGCGCCACCGGCAGGAGCGTCAGCGGCGTTTCACCCGGAAGTGTCAGTTCCGGCGCAGAGTCGAGCATCTTCCCCTCCGGAACGCTCAGCGTCACGTGGAGCCACTCGCCGTGGAAGGCCGTTTCGATCTGGAAGTCTTTCAGCGAGTCGTTCCGGATGGCGTGCGCCACGAGCCGGCCCCAGAACCGGTCGAAGTCCGGCCAGCCGCCGCGCCAGGTCTGGAGCCACTGCGGCGATTCCATGTCGGACGTGAACGCCACGACTTTCCCGCGGCCGAATCGGGTCCAGGCCAGGATCGGGTCGCCGGCCTGCGTCTCGTCTTTCGACTCCGACGCAAAAATGACGCGGGCCTCCGGCTTGGCGAACGTTTGCACGTAGCCCAGCAACGGCGGGACCTTCGTGAAGTTAAAGTTCAAAAAGCCCGGGATGGAGGTGATCTGCTTCACGGGCGTGCGCCCCTCGACGATCCCGATTTTCGCGGCCGAAGCCGTCTCCACCGCGAAGATTTTCGGCATGGACTTCGGATCGACGCAGACGTAAGCGTTTCCCTCGCCCGCCTGCGCAATGTCGGCGAGCAGATTCGGCTCGGCCTCGGCCCCCATCGCGATCGTGGAGATCGTGATCCCTGCCGCGTGGATCTTTTCGGCCGTGGCCATGAAGTCCGCCGGGACCGAAATGCCGTCCGTCATGACGATGATGTGTTTCCGCTCGGCCGGGACCTCCGCCAGCACGCGGGCGGCTTTTTCGAGCGCGAGGTTCATGTTCGTCGTGCTCATTGCCGTCACGGAGTCGATTATACGAAACGCCTTTTGCTTGTTCTCGGCAGTCAGGTTCCAAATCGGGTTTTTCGGGTCGATCGGGAGCCACTGGCTCGACTCCGCGTACACCTGGATCCCGACCTGGTCCTGAGGTCCCAAAACGTCCAGCGCACCTTTGAGCGCCTCTTTAGCCAGCTCGATCGGCTCACCCTCCATCGACTTGGAACGGTCCACGACCAGCGCGATCGCCAAGCCCTCACGCGGGCGGTTTTCGTTCTCGACGCAGACGACCGGGAGGAGTTTCTCGATCGGTGTGCCGCGGTAGCCGCCGGAGGTGAACGCCTGATCGCCGCCGATGACCAAAAGACCGCCGCCATAGGTCGAGACGAACGTTTCCAGCGCGTCCATGGACGCCTGCGTCAGACGTGAGGCCGGTATGTTCGAGAGGATCACCAGACCATACTTTTCCAGTTCCCCGGCGGTCGCGGGCAGATCTTCCGGAACGCACGTTTCCACCTCGATGAACTCTTTCTTGAGCACGCCGCGAAGCAGATCGCCGAGATTTTCCGCGCGCTCCACGAGCAGAATTTTCTGGTGCGGCACGATGCGGGTCACGGCCGTCACCGCGTCATTTTGAGGCAGAAGGTCAAACTCTTTGGCCGGGTAAATGATCACTTTCCACTCCACCAGCGGGCTGGATTCGCCGGCCTTCGGAACGACCGGGACCTGAAAACGGACGCCGCGAACGCCCGGTTTCTCGAAAACGAGCGTCTGTGTTTCGACTGACTCGCCGTTTCTCAGGAGTTCCAGCTTCAGCTCGCCCAGGGCGTGGGTGGCGTGGACGAAAAGGTCCATCCCGACCACTTCACCCTCGTAGGCCGACACGGGGGCGGCAAAGCGTTCGATCCACGTTTCTTTCTGCGTTCCGTTATCGCCTCCGACCGACGGGGTCAAAACCACATTCACGGGGACCGAGGCGCTCGCGGCCCGCAGCGACGGCCCCAGATTGGTCGTTCCGTCCGTGAAAAGGATGATCTCCGGGACGTAATCCTCGGGAGCCAGCGCGGTGGCGGCGCCCAGAGCGGCGGAAAGGTTCGTCATTCCCACGCCGCAGCCGTCGGGAGAAAGATCCGCGGGCGAGTCAGCCATCACGCCGGGATTCTGCGCGAACGGGAGGAAAACGCACCGGTTTTTCGCGTTTTTCTTCGCTTCTCCCGCCGCCGAGTTGAGGACCGGGTTTTCAGCCCACGCGCCCGCCGGAACGCTTTCGCTCACATCGACCGCGCAAACGAGGTACTTCGCGCAGTTCTTCCACGTGACGACTGGCCCGACGAGTGCCGCCGTGAGGAGCAGAACCACCGCCGCGCGCAGCGTCAGGATGGTACACGCCCTCAGACGCGACTGCCGCGTCAACCCCTTCCGCCAGTGCAGCCAAAGCGGGACCAAAACCAAAATCAAAACCAGCCAGTATGGACGTTCAAGGAAAAAAGTCATGGCTCGGGAAAATTATGAATTATGAATTGTGAATTATGAATTGTAAATTACAGGCGGATGAAGTTCAACCGGTCACTCGATCCAGCGGCGCTGGTAGAAGTACCACTCGGCGGCCAGCGCGCCGCAGACGATCAGCGCGAGGATCGACCAGAACGGGATCAGGTCTTCCGCGGGGAACGTGAAAATTTTCTCCGGTTTGGCGGGGAGCTGGAGGTCCGCGTCGGTGAACGACTCGCCGGGATTCCAGGCCGTTTCCAGACCGCGGGCAAGACGCGCATCCGAGGCCGGCGTGTTGATCAGCCAGTCGAACGAGTACTGCAAAAAGCGCGGGAAATCGTCCGCCAGGATCCAGTCGCTCTGCGTCAGGTCACACGCGGCCAGAACGCACCGCGGGCCGGCTGCCGGGACCAGCCCCCAGCACAGTTCCGTCATTTCGACGGTTTTCGCCTGTTTCGCGAAGTTTTCGTCCTCCTCGGCGGCGTTCCGGTTTTCGTTCACTTCCAGCGCGCTCTGGGAGAAAAGCCACGCCTGCGCGTTGGCGGAGGCGGTCGGCGTCAGGGCGTGCGTCCCGGTGAAGCCCACCCCGGCGGTGGAGATGCCGCTGCGCAAACCGTCCATCCACGGCATGATCACGTAGTCCCGCACCGTCTCCGAACGGGTCCACAGATCCGTGTCCTCCGGCGGCGCGAAGCAGACAAACGGAAGCCCCTCCCCCTTGATCGGCGGGAGCGTCCGGTCGTAGATCACGATCTGGAACCGCTTCACGCCCGACTCGTCGAGGGTGAACGGCTCCGGGGCGAATTCCTCCAGGACCTTCGAGGTCAGGTGCACGTTTTTCTTCAGGACCCGCGTCTCGACCTGCACGCCCGGAAGCGTTTGCAGCGCGTTTTCCAGCAGCGTGTTTTTTTCCTGCCAGCTCACGGCCAGCACGCGGTACGTGAACGCCTCGGCCAGTTCCGCTTCGGCCGAATCGTCATCCGTCAGCGCGTTCTGCGCCGGGTCGGCGGGTTGGAACTGCGCGTGGATCTTTGCGGCCTGCGGCAGAGCGACCGTCACGCTCCGCGTCAGGAGTCCGCCCTTTTCCCGGGCCGGGATCTCCACGTCGAGCTTCTGCTCGTCAGTCTCGCCCGATTCTTTCGTGATGGTGACCGTCAGCGTCCCCCGGACGGCCTGCTCGCCGAAGTTCTTCAACGCCGCGAAGATCTCGGCATTTTCGGGTTTCGCGGGGTCCCGGCGCTCGACGGAGAGGGTTTCCAGATGCACGTTCCCAAGCGGCTCGCCGACGGGGATCCACCGGACCGTTTCGTCCTTCAGAACGCGGTCGGCCAGCGGGAAGCAGCCGTCGCTGATCAGGATCACGTGGTTGGTTTTCGGGTCGAACGTCCCGCCCGTGCCGGCTTTGATCAGGGATTTGGCCATTTCGACCGCCTCATCGACCGGCGCGGTGCCGCCCACTTCGGGAAGCGCATCGGCATCCAGCGTGGCGAGGATCTGGAGCCGGTCGTGCGACATTCGGGAGTGGATCCGGATCCCGTCCCCCGCGACCAGAACGGCCATGGAATCGACGTAGCCCATGTTCCCGACCAGCTCGCGGGCTTTTTCCGCCGCTTCCTCAAATCGGGTCTGGCCGGAGGCGTTTTTCGCGGTCATGCTGGCCGTGCCGTCCAAAACGAGAACTACGCGCTGCGGACGGCGCCAGACCGGTTCCGCCAGAGCCGTCACGAGGACCAGCAGGATCGCGAGCTGGACCAGCAGGGAAACGCCCCAGCGCTGCTTTTGCCACGCCCGGCGGGGGTGAAGGAGCGGGATCGCCTTGCGCCACAGCGCCCCCGTGACGACCTGCGCCTGCGGACGCCGTGCCCTCCAAAGGTAAAAAAGAAGGATCGGAACCGCAAGGGCCAGCCAAATAAACGCGTACGGGTGAAGAAAAGTAATCATCTTTTCGGGTTCGGTTGAATTCCAGGAAAATATTGGTATAATTACTTTGATTATAGGTCAGAGCAGGAGAAAAATCAAGGGGCGGGAGAGGGGGAATTATTAAAAAATTGAAGATTTTAGGGGAAAAAATGGCAGGCGGTAATGGAGGCCGGAGGCCGGAATAACGCGCCGGGGTACATTGCCGGGAGGTTACTGGGAATTCTCTGGGAGGTTTCTGAGAATTTTCTGGGAGTCTCTGGGAGTTTTTCCCAGCTTCTCCCAGCCACTCCCAGAGTTTCCCAGCCGTGGAACCCGGCGAGTAATTCGTTCTTCATTATTCATTCATTTTCAGCCCCA
>SAMEA3663299__coassemble_425_pt1 | contig 20088 bp, 14 predicted proteins | sample SAMEA3663299__metabat2_low_PE_003 | metagenome-assembled genome bin SAMEA3663299 (sample SAMEA3663299) | pig gut metagenome | biome: pig gut; feature: pig-associated habitat; material: faeces | place: China | collected 2013 | reverse complement strand
TCCTCACTCAAGTGAACGCATAATATACCACATTCCGAAATTCTTTCAAGGGGGTGGGGGCGAAAATTTTTAAAATTTTTGAAATATGCGTTATTTGCGGAAGTCCTTCACGACGTCAAACACCATGTAGTTGGAATCGTGCATATTCTTGCCAAACCAGCCGAGGCGGCAGACGAAGTGAATGTCTTCGCCGACAATCCGCCAATCGACGTACTGGAAGCCGTTGATCCCGTCGGGGTGGTGATAAATGACGCGGTTGACCGTCCAATGATCCAGATCGGGCGAACTGACCAGCGCCAGCGTGTTGCGCGCGCCCTTCTGTCCCGGCTGGATCCACGAGGTCAGGGCGTAGTACTTTTTCGAGACGTCGTCCCAGCGGATACAGAATTTCGAGTGTCCACCGGGGAAATCGTTGAGGAACTTCGCGAACTCGAGCGTCTTGCCGTCTTTGGAAAGGTTCAGCCTCGCCACGTGTTTTCCCGGGCCACCCTCGCAGCCCCAGTCTTCGACGCGCATGAAAACACTCACCGAGCCGTCCGGGCATGCGACGCAGTTTCCTTCCAGCCACCCCTTATACGGCCAGTTTTTGTCCCACTTCACGTCGTTCGAGCGCGTCCAGTTAGCGGCATCCAGCAAATCGCAGTCCTGCGGAGCGCTGATGACGAGCGAGTCGTACGGTGGCCAGCCCTTGCGTGAGGCGTCCACACGGTCCACCTGCCAGAAGACGCGGCCGTCGTGAATCAGGACCGGAACCGGGTCGCTGTAGTAGCGGTCGTCGGCGCAGAGCAGACCGTGTTTTTCGTCGGTCGGGACGGTCCACGTTTTGCCCTGGTCGTCCGAGCGGCGGATGGCGATGCACTCGTTGCTCATGCCCTTTTTGCCGGGGCGGAAGAAACCGATGTGGTACAGCGTATCCCCAAGGCGGAATATGGAGCCGCTTTTCTGGTCGGGAAATTCGGAGACTTTTTCCCACGTTTTGCCCTGGTCGTGCGACTGGTAAACGAACGTCCGCTCGCCGTGGGTCGCGGGGCCGAACCAGTCGTGAGTGAAGACGTACGTTCCGTCGGCCATGATCTCCATGGAGGGAGTACCGTAAAAGACGTGTTCCCAGTCTGGACTCGCAGCGATGATGGTCCCGTGCTCCCATTTCGGCGTGTCGGGACGCTGGGAATCGGCGAAAACGCAAGCGGCGGAAAGGACCGCGAATAAAAAGAAGAAGGAAACGTTGAATTTCAGGTGAGTCATGGAAAAACCTTTCGTGAGGATGGAATGGAATGATTGAAACCATTTTCTTCATTATAGTTTCTTTCCCTCAGACGTCAATTATCCCCGGCGCCAATTTTTTCTTTTTTCGTCTCAAAAAAAATAAGGAGGGGGGGCTTTTTCTTTCGCGGGGATAGAATATAATTAAGTGGTCTCCTTTTTGGATGGGGCTGGCTCCCGCAAGCGAGACTGGGGGATTTTTGCCCACGAACCGTTCAACTCCCCCCGGCCCTACGGGCCACCCCCCTCGGTGAGGGGGGCATAAAAATGACTCCTTTTCACCCGACCATTCATGAACCAATACGCGATCCGGGCGATTTTTACCCGCAATTTTTTCAGTTATTTCGCCAATCCGACCGGCTACGTGTTTTTGTGCGTCTTCGTCTTTTTGAGCACGATCGCCGCGTTCTGGAGCAACGCTTTTTTTGTCAATAATCTGGCCAATCTGGACCAGCTTACGCCGTTTTTCCCGTTTATCATGCTCGTTTTCGCGCCGGCCATCACGATGAATAGCTGGGCGGACGAACGGCGGCAAGGGACCGACGAGCTGATCCTGACGCTTCCGGCCAACGACCTGGACGTCGTGCTGGGGAAGTATTTTTCCTGCCTGGCGATCTATACGTGCTCGCTGTTCTTCTCGGCCATTTGCAATTTCATCGTCCTGAGATCCCTCGGAAGCCCGGACGTTGGGCTTTTCCTCGCGACGTACGTCGGTTTCTGGTTCGTCGGCGTGGCGATGCTCGCAATCGGGATGATGGCGTCTTTCCTCACTGGCCACATTACGATCAGTTACGTGTGGGGCGTGCTTCTGAACGCGCCGTTCGTTTTTTCCGCCTGCGCCGAAGTGATCCTCCCGCCAAAGTGGGCGTCGGCGATGAGCTTCTGGAGCTTTGAGGCCCGCTACGCGCCGTTCTGCAAGGGGGAGCTTTCGCTCGCCTCGGCGTTTTATTTCGTCGCAATCGCGCTTGTGATGCTCTATTTGTGCATGATCCTGCTCGGCCGCCGGCACTGGTTCTGCGGGACGCGGGGGTGGAAACTCGCCGGTCATTTCGCGCTTCGGACCGTTTTTCTGGCCGTGGCCGTTTCGTCCGTGACGGTGATTCTGAACCGGTTTGACCTCCAGATCGACTGCACGGCTGAGAAATTGAACTCGCTCTGCCCCGAAACGATCCAGCTTTTGAAAGAGTTCAAGCCGGAATACCCGGTTGAGATCCACGCATATTTGAGCCCGCAGATCCCCGGCGAGTTCGCGCAGGTCAAGCGGAATCTGGAATCAACGCTCCACCAGTTCGAGAAGTGGGCGGGGAGCAAGGTCCACGTGCACATTCATTCCATCGAGCGGTTCACCGACGAGGCGCTGAACGTCGAGAAAAACTACGGGATCACGCCGACCGATGTGAACGTTCTGGTCCGCGGAAATCAGGAAAAAGTGGGCGTTTACCTCGGCGTCGCGATGACCTGCGGGCTGAATCAGGAAGTGATTCCGTTCTTTTCGCGCGGGCTTCCGGTCGAGTACGAAATGATCCGGTCGCTCTTGATGGTTTCGACCCACCAGCGCAAGCGTCTGGGCGTGCTCCAGACGGACGCGAATCTGCTCGGAATGTTCGACGGAATGCCCATGACGGGGATCGACCGCGCGACGATCGATCAGTCGGTCAGTCCGATGGTCGCGGAACTTCGGAAGTCTTACGAGATCGTACCGGTGAATCCGTCGTACCCGATCGACCCGAATTCGGTGGACGTGATCCTGGCGGTCCAACCCTCCACGCTGGAACCGTTCATGATGGAGAATTTCGTGAAGGTCCTTGAGGCGGGAGTTCCCACGGCGATTTTCGAAGACCCGCTCCCGCTTTGCAGCCAGTTCACGCCGACGTGCGAGCAGCGGCGGCTTTCACGGAATCCGTTGGATTCGATGGCGATGATGGCCGGGAACCTTCCCAAGGCGGACACTGCTGTACTTTGGAATCTGCTGGGAGTCCGGTTTTATGATCAGGAAATCGTCGCACAGAAGTACCGTCCGATCCCACGCTTTTCGCGCAGTCCGAACCCGTTCCTTTTCATCGACGCGAACGAGCTGAACCCGCACCCGTTTGCCGAGAAAAATCCCGCGACGAACGGTCTGCGCCGGCTGGTGATGCTCTATGCCGGACATTTTGAAGCGGACCCGAAAGTTTCGTCGGTCTTCTTCACACCGCTGGTGATCGCGCAGTCCTACTCGGGGTTGATCCCGTACCGGAAACTTTTCAAAAATGAGGAGCTGGGTTTCCTCCCGCAAAACCTGAAAACGGACGTGGATTTCGAGGTCACGTCGCTGCCGTACATCGTTTCGGCCGAGATCCGTTCCACCCGACCGGACAAAAAGGGGCTTTACGTGATCCTGACCGCGGACTCCGACCTTTTCTTCGACGGTTTCGTTCAAATGCGCTCGGCCGGCGGGATGGGGAGCGACTATGATTTCGATAATATTAACTTTGTGTTGAACATCGTGGAACGTCTGGGCGGCGAAAATCGATTCTACGCGATCCGCAAGCATCAGCAGATCCACCGGAAACTCGAGGCGATCGAGCAGTACAGGAATCTGTATCAAAAGGAATTCGACGAACGCGAAAAGAAGCTGATGGAGTCGCTGACGAATCGTCAAAAAGAGTTGGAAAAGTCGCTGAACGAGCGGGTTCTGAAGCTGAACGAGCAGCTCAAAGCGGGCGAGATCACGCAGGCCGAGGCGGAAGAAAGCCGGGAGTGGCTTTTAACTGTCGGCCAGAACGAAATGCAGAAGGCGATCAACCGGCAAATGACGAACGTTCAGAAGGAAATCGCTCTGATGGAAAAGGACTGCCAGACGAAAATCCTTCAGATCCAAAACGAGCGGAAACTCCTCGCGGTACTTTTGCCGCCGGTTCTGCCGCTTCTGATTGCGATCCTGGTTTTTGTTTACCGCAAGAATCAGGAAAGGTTGGGTGTTTCGGCTCAGCGGCTGAGAAAATAAGGTCCACTGATTTAATTTGACTTCAAGGAGTAAACTCATGCGCCTATTCGACTATTGTTACTACAATGCCTGGGCCTGGTCCGCGTACTTTTACGGGAAAATCTACCACCGGATCTGGTACTACAACAAAAACAAAATTCCGATGACCGGCAAACTTTGTATCATCTCGAACCACCAGAGTTTTCTTGACCCGCCTTTGATCGCAGCCGGAATTCGCCGTCATATTTGCTTCATGGCTCGCGACACGCTTTTTAAAGGCCTTTTTGGGTGGCACATTTCCCACTTGAATGCGTTTCCGATCTCGCACGACAAAAGCCCACTCGCCGGGATCAAAGAAACGCTGAAACGCCTGAAAGATGAACAGGCAGTTCTGATTTTCCCCGAAGGAACCCGATCCGAGGACGGAAGTCTGGGAGAATTTCACAAAGGAATCATTTCTGTGGCCCGGCGGAGCAAAGCCCCGATCCTTCCGTGTGCGATCCAGGGCGCGTACAAAGCGTGGTCACGTCATACCAAATTTCCCAAACCGTACAAAGTTACTATCACGTTCGGTGATGTGATCCCTGCGGAGGAGGTTCAAGCGATGGATGACGATGCTCTTTTGGAACGGCTTCGCGAGACGATCAGCAAAATGCTTGAACAATGAACAAGTGGATGCTTTCCGTTTTTCAATTTTCAATTTTTAGTTGAGTAATTTGCATGAGTTCAAAGCCCTGGCTTACGACCTTATTAACGACCGCCGAACATCTTCCCTCGCGCGAAAGTGTCATGGAAGCGATGAACCAGGTCCCCGGCTACGAAACGGTTCCATTCCAGTTTGTGGTTGAAATGCCGGACCATTTTATTTTCCGGTCACACTCGGCCACTCTGGCCGTTTCGCTCGCGAATCCCGAGCAGGAAGTTCCCTTTGAGACTTTAAAAGCCTCCTGCGCCCGCGCATGGCACTGGGTTGACGCCGCACGAGAGGTTTCCCAGGCCACCCGGCAAATCGTTCTGGCGGTTCTGCCCGAAGAGGACACTCTGGAACCGCTTGACATCGCGCTTCTGCTCACGGCTTTGACCGTCGCGGTCCTGAAAAACGTTTCGGCAAAAGCGATCTATTGGAATCATTCGGGAATGCTTCACGCACCCGATTCATTCATCAGCCACGCGCAGGGAATGAACCGTCTGGCAATCCCCGTGGAACTTTGGGTCGATTTCCGGCTGGTGCTCAACTCCGACTTGACCCTTTCCATTGGGACGTGGGGGCTAAAGGCTTTCGCGCTGGCCGAGCTGGAAGTTTCCCATTCACGCCACGATACGAAATGGCTCCTGCGCTGGCTTTTCAACCTGGCCCATAATATGCTGGAAAAAGGACCGCCCGACACGGAAGCAGAGCACACTTTCGGCCAGTCTGACAAAGAGTCCTTTACGCTGAAATACGAGCAGACCGCGCCAGAATTCAACCGCGCAGGTCTTGAGGAAGTACTTCGCGTCGAGTTTGAAAGAGCCAGGGATTAAATTGCTCTTTTCCGGTTCAGGGTTTTATGTTATAATTCCCGGGTATTAGTTTGTTCCCGTCCCTGTTCAACCCGGAGTGAAACTTGAAACCGGAAGATTTTGATTTTAAATCCGGCCCCACGGCTCAACCCTCAGAAAACGGCGCGTCTTTTCTGGACTCACTGGGAATCACCGCATTTGATCCTGCGGCTTCCCAGGTGGAGGAGGACGATTCCACCCCGGTTTGGGATGAACCGGAGTACAACTTTTACGCGGTTGACGAGAAAACGTTTGAAAATTCTTTCAGTTTCCTTGGGAGTCTTGTTTTCCATCTGGTCGTTCTGCTTCTGATGGTTCTTTGGCCGATCGTCGTCCCGCGTGGGGCCTGGCGCGGACCGGAAATTTCCATGGAGTTCGCGACCGTTGACGAAACGGAAGAGTGGGAAGATTACATGGAGGAACTGGGCGCGACCCTCGAAACGGATTCTTCGGAAACATCAGTCGAAACCCCCGAGCCAACCGAAACGCTTTTTCCCGAAGAAACGACCGTCGAAATTGAAACCGATCCCGTCGAAATCACGCCGGACGAACCCGTGGAAGACCCGGCAAACGCACTTCTGGAAGCATTGGAGCAGGAAACCACCAAGCCGAACGACCCGAATCTGGAAGGAGAGGAAACGCCCACGCCTGACGGCGTACCTCAGACGGCTCAAAGTTCCGGAAACGAGACCAATTGGAACCAGCAGGTCATGGTCCCTCGCTCCCTTCCGGCCGGCGGCGGGATCGGCCCCCGAACCGACACAGCGGGCCGCGGAAAGATGCTCGAGGAAGCCGGCGGCAACGGCCAGAGCGAAGATGCCGTCGCGATGGGACTTGCCTGGATCGCCCGTCACCAGCAGTTTGACTCCCAGAAAAAATACTTCGGAAGCTGGAGTTTCGACCTGTCCCGATACGGAACTCTCAACTCCGGCGAGGCAACGTCCCGTGTAGCGGCGACTTCACTGGCTCTGCTGGCGTTGCTGGGCCACGGAAACACCCGCGAGGTGGGCGAATACAAGAAAGCCGTTCAGGACGGGATCTACTTCCTTTCCACACAGGCCCACGCGCGGGAATCGATGCCCGGCTACGACTTCCGCGACTCGCCCGACAGCCGCGGGATGTACGGCCACATTTTAGCCACGCTGGCGCTTTGCGAGGCGTACGCGATGGAAGAAACGAAGGACCCGACGCTCGGCGCGCTTGCGCTCGGCGGCCTGAAGTGGATCCTCTACGCCCAGGATCAGGAAGGGGGGGGCTGGCGCTACCAACCGCACGAAGCCGGTGATGTTTCTGTCACGACGTGGGTCGTGATGCTCTTGAAAAGCGCCCACATGAACGGGTTTGAAATTCCCTCTCAGACCCTGATCAAGATGGACCTTTTCCTCGACTCGATCTCGAAGGAGGAGAAGGCGAAGTACTCCTACCAGCCGGGCAGACCGCCGATCCCCTCCACGACCGCCATGGGCCTTTGCGCCCGGGTCTTCAGCGGGGCGAAGCACGATGCCGACTTCCTGAAGCGTGGGACCCGGTACATCGCCGAGGACTGCGGCTGCAGCGAATCGGACCTTTACTACAATTACTACGGCTCGCTCCTCCTTCGGCACTACGGCGGCCCTTTGTGGCGGACGTGGAATCAGGAAATGCGCGATTACCTCATCCGCACCCAGGAACAAAACGGCCCGGACCGCGGGAGCTGGTACTTTGACGAGCCGGAAAAAACGAACAATCAGATCGGCGGCCGCCTCTACACGACGGCCATGGCGGTCATGATCCTGGAGGTTTATTACCGCTATCTGCCGATTTACAAACAATGATCCGGAGGGCCGGGTTTTGAAAGGCGGTAATGAAGGCCGCAGGCCGGAATTACGCGCCGGCAACGGAAGGCGGTAATGGAGCGCGCAGCGCGGAATTACGCGCGGGTTAAACCACCACGGACGCCCAAAACGCGTAATTCCGGCCTTCGGCCTCCATTACCGCCTCCCATTCCGGGCCGCCAGCCTTCCGTATTAACGACCCATTTTCACCTCATTTTCACCTCCTTCGAAAGGAACCTTTATGCGAATCCTCACAGCGCTCCTGGTCTCTTTGGCCCTTTCCTCTTTTTTATATGCCGCCGACGGGCCGACGAACGAAGACCACTCCGCGTTTTTCCACGGCGAGCGTCCCCGGCAGGAGATCCTCTGCGGCTGCTCCGGCCGGCTTGAAAAGTTCGACGCGAACGGGAATCTCGTCTGGACGTACTCCCATGAGATCGGCAACATGAGCGACGTGCAGCTCCTCGAAAACGGGAACATCCTGTACGCCGATGCCGACTCCGTGATCGAAGTCACGCCCGACTGCCAGGTCGTTTTCCAGTACATTCCCGAGGACCAGCGCGGCGACTCCGCCTTCACCGCCACGCGCCTGGCGGACGGGAACACGCTGATCGGCTGGAACACGAAAAACTGCCTCATCATCGTGAACCCGCAGGGGGAAACGGTTAAAACGATCCCGTGCCAGTTCCTCGACGCGATGGGAAGCCACCACAATATGCGCATGGCCCGGCCAACCGACCGCGGCACGTTCCTCGTCGCCCACAAACGCAAAGGGACGATTGCCGAGTACGACGAAAACGGCCGGATCGTCCGCGTGATGACCGTCCCGGGCCAGGAGTGCTACGGCGTACTTTCGCTCCCGAACGGTGAAGTTCTCGGCTCGTTCCTGAACCTGCTCGTCCTGTTCGACGCGAACGGCAAAGAGGTCTGGCGCTGCACGATGGACGATCTGAAACCGCTCGAGATCTCCTGTATGTGCGGGCTTCAGGTCCGCGAAAACGGGAACATCGTGGTCGGAAACTACGCCTGTAACCACGGCGAGACGCATACGTCGTGCATGTTCGAGATCACGCGGGACCGGAAAGTCGTGTGGTACTACCAGAACCCGAACGCCCCGGGAAACTTCATGAACGTTCAGGTCCTTGGCGAGAAATCCGTGAGGTAAAGAGTACGGGACGACGCTTCCAGCGTCGTTTCAAAAACCAGCCCCTGCGGGGACGACGCTTCCAGTGTCGTCTCAAAAACCAGCCCCTGCGGGGACGACGCTTCCAGCGTCGTTTCAAAAACCAGCTCCTGCGGGGACGACGCTTCCAGCGTCGTCTGGTTTTGAAGCAGTTTTTTAACGATGCTGGAAGCGTCGTCCCCGCAACATCACCCCCTGAATGGGGGAATTTTAACCTTTCCTAAAAAATTTTCGGAAAATTTGCCAAGTCCCCCTTGTAAAATTTTTATTTTCGTGTATATTTTAGGCATAACTAAAGTTTAGGAGATACTAAACCGAAATCAAACAATGAAATTAAATCCAATATTTTAATAAAAGGAGAGAACAACCATGGTACTTTTGAACGCTCAAAAAGGGAACAGTCACCGCATCGTCGCGATCAACGCTGAAGACGCTCTCGTCGGCAAACTGGCTGCTTTGGGATTTGTACCCGGTGCGAAGATCAACGTTCTTCGCAACTCGCTTTTCGGCTCGGCCATCGTTTCCTGCAAAGGTGCGCAATTCGCTCTCGGCCGCGGCTTGGCCGAACGGATCCAGCTCGACGACTAATCCCGCGAAGGAAAAAAGGTTTTACGTGAACCTTTTTTTCAGCCTCAGGTTTTAGGCAAGGCTAAAACTCAAAAAACGAGAATCATTAAGACGTTTCGTTTTGCCGAACCTGTACACATCCTTCGCGTTTATTTTTTTCATTTCAATTTAAGGCTAGGCTAAAATGAGTTCAGAAATTAATATCATCCTTGCGGGAAACCCAAACTGCGGCAAATCGACGATTTTCAACCAAATTACCGGCGCACGCCAGCACATCGGGAACTATCCCGGCGTCACGGTCGAGAAGATGGAAGGCGCCTGCTCCTTCCAGGGACACAAATTTAATGTCGTGGACCTTCCGGGGGCTTACAGTCTTGACGCGCACTCCGAAGACGAAGCGGCCGCGGCCAGTTATTTGTTTGATTCCGTTGGAAAAGACCGTATTCTGATCGACGTGATCGACTCGGTGAATTTCGAGCGCAACCTGTTCCTGACGCTTCAGCTCCGCGAGCTGGGTATTCCGATGATCATTCTGCTGAACATGGTGGACCTGGCTCACCAGCGCGGTTTCGAATTCCAAAAAGAGGAAATTTCCCGGTGGTTCAACGCCCCGGTTCTGGAATGTGTCGGTTACACCGGCAAAGGACTTAATGAGGCTCTGCAGGCGGCGATCGATATGTCGCACGAGATCGAAGCGGGAAACAAACAGCAATGCCCGGTTTGGGTCCACGAGCTTTCACACAATGGAACGCTTCCCAATCCAATCTCGAAGGAATCCCTGGAAGATGTGAACATCGTAATTCCCGAAGACACCAGAAAAGAAACCACGCCGAAAACCGACGAATCAAAAAAAGCCTCGCTTTATTACGAAGCCATTTCCCGGATAGTGCCGGAGCTGATGACGTTCAAGGAGGGGGTGAATCCCGCGAAGGAAAGCCGCCTCGACCGCGTGTTTCTCCATCGAATCTGGGGGCTGCCGCTCTTTTTCCTGATGCTGTACTTGATATTCCAGTTAACATTCACCATTGGGGCGTACCCGATGGACTGGATTGAGAGTGGGGTTGAAGCGTTAGGGGATTGGGTTGGCGGCCTCTGGACCGATGGATCGGAAAGTCTGCTTCGGTCGCTGCTCGTTGACGGGATCATCGGCGGCGTAGGGGGCGTGATTGTGTTCCTGCCGAACATTCTGATCCTTTTCCTCGCCATTGCCCTTTTGGAAGATTCCGGCTACATGGCTCGCGCCGCGGTGCTTATGGACCGATTCATGTCGAAAATCGGACTTCACGGAAAAAGTTTCATCCCGATGCTCGTCGGTTTCGGCTGCTCGATTCCCGGGATCATGGCGACGAGGACCCTCGAAGAACGCCGTGAACGCCTCGCCACGATGTTCGTCATCCCGCTGATGAGCTGCGGCGCGCGTCTGCCGATCTACGCGCTTCTGATTCCGGCATTCTTCCCGGTCGCCTGGCAGGGCACGGTTTTGTTCGGGATTTATATGGTCGGGATCGTGCTGGCGATCATCGTCGCGAAGGTTATGAGTCTGACCGTCCTGCGCGGCGAGCCGATCCCATTCGTGATGGAGCTTCCTCCCTACCACACGCCGACGATCCGCACGGTGGTCATGCGGGCGCTTCAACGCGGCTGGCTGTACCTGAAAAAAGCTGGTACGATCATCCTGGGAATTTCCATCGTGCTCTGGGCGCTCACGACGTTCCCGAAGCTGCCGGAAGAACGCGCCGCGCAGTTCGGCGAGGACGAGCAGGCCCTGCAGGAAGCCGCTCTGGAATACAGCGGCGCGGGACGGATCGGAAAGGCGATCGAACCGGTCATGAAACCGATGGGAATGGACTGGAAGCTGGGGACTGCCTTCATCGGAGCGTTTGCAGCGAAAGAAGTTTTCGTCTCGCAAATGGGCATCGTGTACCGCGTCGGCGAGGTGGAAGAAGGGGATACGACTCTGCGCGACATCATGGCGAAAAACTACACGCGACTGCAAGGGATTTGCATCCTCCTCTTCGCCCTCATCGCGACTCCTTGTATGGCGACTTTCGCCGTGATGGCCCGTGAGGCAGGCTCGTGGAAGTGGGCGTTCGCGCAGTGGTTCACACTCACCGCGATGGCGTGGGTCATTTGCACGATCGTGTACCAGGTAGGGATCCACTTCATAAGCTAATCAGTTAAAAGAGTTAGGAGGTTTGCAATGTTTGAAATCATTTTGGTCGCGGTCGTCGTTGTGCTCGCAGGGTCGTACATCGTTTACGAGAGCATACGGAGTTTCAAAACTGGCAAATGTCCATCCTGTAAAGACTGCCACTGCGGCTGTGACTGCTGCCACAAGAAAGAAAATTAAAGAGTTTAGGGGAATACGGTTTCATTTCAAATTAGCATTTGGATCCTTGTTATGAGCCGTATTTCCCGCCAAAAATCCAAGACCGTACTCTCCTGAAGCCGGCGCATCGTCCTTTTACCTGTTTTCCTCTGAATGAAATCGTTTCCTGCATTCACGGATTTTATGGACGATGCGTCGAGCTTTTTTAAATTTCTTCTCTGGAATCCGGAAAATAAGAATTCTGAACCCTTGACAAAAGTCACACCCTGAGTAAAATGAGAAAAAAAGACCACTGCCTCGCTTGATCTTCAAAAGCGATTTCCCGAATTCCTTCAATTCCAAAAGAAAGAAATGATCATGAAATACGCGAATTTCCTCCGTCTGTTGGTGATTCTCGCCTTTTTGTGCGTGTTTTCACCCGCGAGCCAATCCGGCCCGCCACAGGTTCCGGGATACAAACCCCCGACCCACAATGCTCCGGGAAATCCTCATCACTTCACGCCTCCACCCCATGCCAAACCGGTTCAACCACAGCGCCCGGCTCCACCGCCAATTCATGGTCCTGGACCGGGTCACCCGCCCGTGGTTCATCACGGTCCCCATCATCATCCGGGTTTTTATCCGCCACCGCCGCCTCCGCCGCGGATCCCGGTCTATTTATACCCGCCGGTCGTCATTTCCCCGCCAGTTTATGTCCCTTCAACGATCTATACGGAACCTGTGTCTGGGCCATATTATGGCGAAGAACAGGCGGACACAATGAAGCAGATCGGGATTTTCAAGGCCTACGTGTATATAGATGATGGAACAAAAGACGCCCAGCAGAACGGCGTGGCCATTTTTTATCTTAACGATCAGAACCTGATCGGCGGCTATTTTTACGTCAAACAGGGCGTTCAGCCGCTGACCATTCAGGGAATCGCGGACAAAGAAACCGGCGATGTGGAATTCCGCGTGAACGGAACCAACGGCACGTACTTCACCAAACTGAACGATCTGATCACAAGGGATAAAGTTTTCCTGACCCTGGAGCGGGAAAATGAGAACGGCAAAATAGAAGCGATCCAGGTCGGCTACTTGAGCCGTGTACAGGAAAACCTTTAAAAAGCCGCCCATTTTCGGGCCTCCCGCTGAATTTTTAATCAAATCCCCTTTTTACCCGAAAGGACCCACCCATGCGTTTTTTATTTCCCTCAATCCTCGCGTTGCTTCTCTGCCCGGTTTTCTGTGCCGCGCAGTCGGAACACGCCAAAAAAATCGCCGAGTCGTTCAAGGACGGGCCGGAACAGTATCAGCGCTACGCCACCGATATGCTGGTGAATCTTCCGGATTACGTCGTGTACACGCCGAAAAACGATAATATGGTCCTCGGCGACACGTACGACGACCACTTCCAGGTGATCTCCAAGGACGACGGAACCCTTTTGGCGTTCTGGACCCAGGCGACCCGTGAGGCGGACATCGACCAGCACATCGCGTTTTCCAGGAGCACCGACGGCGGTCTGACCTGGACCCCAGTTCAGGTTCTGGCCGGCTCCGCCAACAAAAAGAACCCGCAGCTTCTCGCGAGCTGGCAGCAGCCCATGGTTTCCAAATCCGGGCGCATTTACGTCCTCTGGAACCAGCAGACCACCTCCCGCGGCCCGCATTGCGGCGACTGCTTCGGGATATACTCCGACAATAATGGGGATAGCTGGTCCGCGCCGAAGCAGGTCAAAATCACCCGCACGTGGAAAGACCCGGACGACCCGGCCATTCCGACGAGCTGGTGCAACTGGCAGAGGCCGCTGCGGCTGGGCGAAGACGGAAAATACTTCGTCGGGTCCTCCCACCACGGCAAAAACGGCTGCGGCATTGAGTTCTGGCAGTACGAAAACATCGACGACGACCCACCGGTCGATCAGATCAAAATTTCGGCCTTCTCGACCGCCGAGGACCAGATTCTGTGTCTGACGGGCGACCAGATCGTTTTCCCGGGCCAGAACGCCTGCGAGGAAGCGGCTCCGGTGAAACTTCCTGACGGCCGGCTCTTCGTTCTGATGCGCACCGACGGCGGGTACCCGTACTGGACGGTCAGCGCGGACGGCGGAAAAACCTGGTCCCGCCCGGAAAAACTGCTCGACCGGGACGGCGGCAAACCGTTCCTTCACCCGCGCTCCCCTGCTCCGATGTACGACTGGAAGGGGTGCGAGGCGGGAAGCGGTTACTACTTCGCGCTCGTGCATAACACGTTCGACTTCAACCCCGAAAAGAAAACCGCCTACCAGGCGCGTGGGCCGCTTTACCTGATCGCGGGAAAATACATCGAGGGGGCTCACCAGCCGATCTGGTTCACCGAGCCGCAGCTTTTCGCGCCGCGCAAGGGTGGAAACTCGTTCTATACGAGCTACACCGTCCGCGACGGGAAGGGCGTGCTTTGGTTCCCGGACCACAAGTTCTTCCTCCTCGGCCGCGAGATTGGGCCGGAATGGTTCAAGGGCGTGGACGATCTGAAGAAGTAATTAATATTCTGATTTCATGCGCCCCTTGGTCAGGTTAATGAAAAAAAAAGGGGACGATGCTGAAAACATCGTCCCCGTAATATTTTCCGTATTTTTATTTCTTTCGCCAGTAAAGCAACCCCGCAACGCCCAGCAGGAGCAAGGCCAACGTGGACGGTTCCGGAAGCTGGTCGTATCGATCGCCGAAAACCAGCAGCGTGTCGCTATTCAGAAGCGTCAGGTTCCAGTAATTATCCGTCCCTTCGATCATCATTTGGGAAAAGTCGAAAGTATTCTCATCTCCACTGGCCGTCAAGTATTTACTCAGCGGGATCGTGTCGCCGAGGGCGTACTCATTTTCCGTATCGATAAGCAGGGACGTGTTGGTGAAATTCAGGCCCGCGGCGGTGATTTTGTCCAGATTATCGTCCGTCAGACGCAGTTCGCCGCCCGTCTGGGTGTAGGTCCCGCCGACAGTCAGCGGCCCGTCCACCTGGACCGTTCCGCCATCGACAGTCAGGTTATTGGAGACCGAGGGATTGGTGGAGCCGTTCTTCTGGAAGACCAGTTTTCCGCCCGTCATTGTAAAGTAACCGGAAGGATCCTTGAGCGTCGTGACCGCCAGCGTACCACCGGAAAGTTCCATCAGGTCGGTTTTGCCGTCCACGAGGTGTGCGCCCGAATCGCCTAACGTGAGCGTTTGCGTGGTAAACGTTCCGCCGGTCTGAGAGACGAAGCCTTTACCGCGGTAACCATTGGATGAATTGTAGGCGCCAATGGTCGTCGTGGTAACGTTCAGCGTACCGTCGGCCATGTTGACGATCCCATTGGGTGTAACAGAAGTACTGTTGCCAACGACCAGATTCCCGATCGTCGCGGTCCCGCCGTTCTGGTTGTAGGTTCCCGTTGCTTTATACTGACCGACCGTGAACGAGCTGTTCGCTTTGAGCGTACCGGAGTTGAGCGTTAAGGTTCCATCTTCGCCGTCGTTTCCGACATAGGCGTTGGCCGTAAGAGTCATGCTTCCGCCGTCGATCGTGGCCGTACTTCCCGTTCCGCCGTTTCCGACCGACAGGAGCCGCAGATTGACCGTCCCGCCTTCCGCAACATTAAGCGCACTGGTGTAGAGCCGGAAGTCGTTGTTGTTGCTGGTCGCGGAGGTGAAATCGATCTTCCCGCCGTTCTCCACGTTGATCGTCTGGCCCTGCAAGCGCACCGCAGTACTGTAATTTACCAGAAGCGTGGCGCCGTTCTGAACGGTGACGGTCCCTCCTCTTCCCAGAGGCGTCTGGGTAGCCGTTCCGTTGATCTGAAGCGTGCCCGCGGAGATCGTCACGCCTTTGGTGAACTCGTTCGCGCCGGTCATCGTCAGCGTTCCGGGCCCGGTCTTGTGGATGCCGCCGGTGCCGCTGTAATAAATTAATTTATTTGTCAGCTGAAGCGTCGTGTTCGCGTCCGTTTCAATCTCGAAGTAGTCGTCCACGCGCATCCGGAATTGGGAAGAAATCGTTGAAACGGTGGGATTTTCGGCCGTGGCGCCTTCCAGGGCGTGAGACCAGAACTTGACGTTCTCTTGCAAAATGTCAAGGTAACCGCCGCCGGACGAAGAGATCGTCGCGCCGTACATGTTGAACGTGGTATTGCGGAGCGATTCGTTCCCGGCGGCATTGTCCAGTGTGCCGTAGATGTTGAAGGTGTTCGCGGTACCATTATTATAGCCGAGCGAGTCGTGAATGCCGCAGAGCAAAGTCGCCCCCGCGTTGATGGTGACCTCGCCTTTGAAAAATTTGCTGTTTCCGGGACTGACCGATATCTTGAGCGTCCCCTCTCTGACCGTCGTGGTGCCGGGATAGTTAGGAAGTTTGGTAAACTCGACCGTCCCCGCCCCGGTCTTGAGGAAGTCAGGGGTACCGCCACCTGTCACGACGTCTTTCAGTTGCAGCACGGAATTCGCGTCGGCCCCAAATTCGATCTCGCCGGTCACACGGAAATTGATTTTGCCGGAAATCGTCGAAACGGTGGGCGCTTCGGCCGTGGCGCCGTCCAGAGCGTGGGCCCGGAACTTCACGGTATCCGCCAGAACGTCGAGCGTCCCGCCGCTGGTGCAGGAGATCGTTCCGCCGTACATGTTGAAGACGGTATTCCGGAGCGATTCGTTCTGGACCGCATTGTCCAGCGTGCCGTAAATGTTGAACGTGTTGGCGGGATTGGCGTTATAGCCGAGCGTGTCGTGCTTGTTGCAGACCATGCTCGCGCCGGCGGCGATGGTGATCGTGCCGTTGAACAATTTGCCGCTCCCGGCAGCGCCGTCCAGACGGATCGTCCCGCCGTTGATCACCGTGTCTCCGGTATAAGTCGTCGCGACGGAATACACCAGCGTCCCCGCGCCGGTTTTGGTAATGGTCCCCGTGCCGGAGATGCCGGCGACAGAGGAGGCGTTTTCCGTATCGTTAATAATAAACGTCACGTTGCCAACGCCGCCATCCCCGATCACGATGGCCCCGGTCGGGATCGGATTTTCCGGGTCCGTGTCGGAATAGGTCACGTCAGCAAAGGCGTGGGAACTCACAAACAGGATTGCCAAAGAAGCAATTCCGCAACATATTAAAAATCTGTGGCAGATGTTTGTGTTCTTGAAAACGAAGTATCTCATTTTACTTCCTCCCGACTGGGGCACAGGAAAAAGGGTGCTCATCAGGTTAAACTACTTATCAAAACCGACTGGCGAGGATCACTATTTCTTCCGCCAGCAAAGCAGACCGAATACGCCCAGCAAGAGCAAGGCCCAGGTCGCCGGTTCCGGAACATCAGCAGCGGAGTCCGTTACGCCCACCCAAAACTGATTACCGATTTGGCCATACGTCCACTTGTATCCTTCGCCGACTTCAGGAAATTCGAACGCTGCAGCAATAACATCAAGGACCGTATCGTCGCTTTGCAGGAACGTCACTTTCTGATCAAGATAATCCAGGGGATTATCCGTAAAGAACTCGATCGCGCCATCGCCAGCGATATTGCCATCGACGACAAACGGTTCCATCAGATCGTCCAGATAGACTTCCAGGTTCCCGTTCAGGGCCAGGTCACCAACGATTTCGCCTTCCAGGAGGAGTCTGGCGCCTTCTTCAACGACGACATTACCGCCGGCCGTTCCGGTCAGGTTAAACACGCCGTCGCCGGCCACCTTAACGTCGCCGTCGCCGCCCAGGGTTCCGCCCCATGTGATCGTTTTACCTTCTTCCGGAGCGAAAGTGACCGTCTTACCGTTTGCGATGGTCGCGTCCAGATCGGAAGACCAGCTCGCGCCGTTGGTTCCGAACGTTCCGTCGCCAAGGTTGATGGTGTAAGCGTCATCGGAGGACGTGACCGCCGTCGCCGGGGTTGATCGTACCGCCGGAAACGTCGAGTGTGCCGTTGGTGTTGATCTCGATCGTTTTGGCGTTGAGGACGCCGTCGCCGTCAACGTTAAGCGTTCCGCCATATTTGACCGCGAAAGTATCCGCCGCGTTGACTTCACCTGAACGCAGGTTGAAGGCGTTCGCCAGCTCGTTGGTTCCGCCCAGGCCGACGGTAAAGGATTCGCCGTCCTGATTGAAGTTGGCGGTTCCGCCAGTGACGTTAAACGTGCTGGCCCCAGATGAGTTGGCGTTCCATAATCCGGCGGCAACTTTGGTGTTGAGCGTTCCGCCGGAAAGATTGTACGTTCCGGTATAGTTGCCCCAGCCTAATTCCAGGACGTCGTCAAAAGTCGCGGTTCCGCCTGACTGGGAAACCGTTCCATTGGAAGACGTGCCAATATAGACAGGGGAACCGAATGTCGCTTCTCCGCCGGTGATATTCATAACAGCATTGTTGTTAGCGCCGCCGACCCGGAAAGAGCCGCTGCCGGGATTGACGACTAATTCTCCGCTGTCAAGGTTGAGCGTCCCGTTCGTAACAAAAATGGAACTGGACGTGTAGTTGAACTTTCCGCCATCGATGGAAAGGGTTCCGCCGTTATTGATGGTAACCGCGCCCGCCGCGTTGTAAACGCCGCCAGTAACTGCCAGCTCGCTGGAAATGGTCGTTGTATTGTTGGCGTTAAACGTACCGCCGTTGACGGTCAATCTTCCGGGAACGTTATTGCGTCCGGAAACGGTAACGGCTCCGACAACGGTAAATTCCGCGCCCTTGTTGACCGTCAATACGGTCAGAACGTCCAGACCGCCGCCGCGGTTCAGGGTCGCCGTTCCGGTTTCGCCGCCGATGCCGTTACCGACCGTCAGAGACGCGACGCCCAGGTTGCTCCAGTCAACGGTAACGGTTCCATTTGTGGTCAAAATATAGGCGTTTTTGGTGAACGACGGGCTTGAAGTGCTGTCAATATACGTTTCCGTATAAGGGACACCGTTGACTTCCCAGTTTGTACCGGTGTAGTACGTGTTGTTGGTCGCGCCGGTCCAGTAGTAGTTTCCTTCGCCGCCGTTATAAGTAGCTGTCAGGGCGTTTGCAGACGCAGCAACAGTCCAGTCAGCCGGAGCGTTGACGATGGTCGGCGTACCAGCAACGGACGTCGCTGTAACCAGATTGAGGGTTTCGCCGTACTTTCCAACGTAGTTGGTGTAGTAAGACATGTCAACGGTTCCGTTAAGCGTTGCGGCATTGCTGACGGCAAGCGTTCCTTCCGGAACAAACGTCGCATTTGAACCGAGAGTATAAGAACCGACAAGCGAGTTAGTTCCGTTGAGGATGCCGCCTTCCTGAATGAAGGTTCCACCGTTCATGTCGATGGCGTTCACCTCTGCCGTTCCGCCGGTCATGTTGAACGAGCTTCGGCCATCCACCGTAAGGTTTGGCGCGTTGAATTCACCGCCGGCGACGTTGAGGACTCCGCCGTATTTGACGGCAAACGTGTCGGCCGCGTTGACCGTTCCGGAGCTAAGCGTGAAGACGTTCGCCAGTTCGTTGGTTCCGCCCAGACCGACCGTAAACGATTCGCCGGTCTTGTTGAAATTCGCGGTTCCGCCGTCCACGGCAAACGTGCTGATCCCCGAGGGGTTACCCGTCCACAGCCCCGCGTCGGACGTGGTTGTGAGGGTTCCGCCGGTCAGATTGTATTCGCCGACCGCGCCGTTGCCCCAGCCCAGATTCAAAGGCCAGTTGAACATCGCGTTTCCGCCGGACTGATTGATCGTTCCGGTGTTGGCCGAGACACCAATATAAGCGGGGGCGTCAACGATGACTTCGCCGTCTGTAATATTAAGAGAAGCGTTAGAGTAATTTCCGATTCGGATCGAATTGGCGGAAGTGACGTTGAACGTTCCGCCGGAAACGTTGATCGAGCCGTTGGTTTGGATTTGATTGCTGCCGTTGTTGAACGTGAACGATCCATCGGCGACATTTAAATTACCGTCGATGAACAGTCCCGCGCCGGTGGTGGAAACCGTTCCGCCGTTGACGGTCAGTGCGCCGTTGGCGTTAATGGTTAAAGCCTGCGACAAGGTGAACGTTCCGGAATCCAGGACGTTCATGGCTTTATTCGCCTCGATCGTGAGCGTTCCGCCGGATCGGGAGATCGAAGCGGGAGTCGTTCCGCCGCCAATATTCACGCTTTTGACCGCGTTGCCAAGACGGGAGAAGTCCAAATTGATCGTTCCACCTTTGCTGTTGAGGATGTACGCCGTAATGGAATTGCTCGTATCGTCCAATCCGGAAGTCGCAATGGGACCGTACGGAGCGTCAACGTTCCAGTTTCCTGTTGCCCAATATGTGTTGCTGGCGGCGCCAGTCCAGTAGTAATCCAGGTCATCCGCCTGAACCGCCGCGACGCCGAACATTACAGCCATCAAAAGGGCAGTAAACGAAATCGAGTGTTTTGACATAATAAAAGTTCCTAAAAAAATTATAAAATTTCAATTATTCTTTTTTATTTTATTATATATAGATTATATTATAGACGAGAATTTCGC
>SAMEA3663299__coassemble_393_pt1 | contig 21286 bp, 19 predicted proteins | sample SAMEA3663299__metabat2_low_PE_003 | metagenome-assembled genome bin SAMEA3663299 (sample SAMEA3663299) | pig gut metagenome | biome: pig gut; feature: pig-associated habitat; material: faeces | place: China | collected 2013 | reverse complement strand
GCCACCCCCCTCGGTGAGGGGGGCTTTAAAACGCCGCTTTCCCCTTCCGGTTTTTTTGAGGACCAAATTTCATGAACACCGCACAGAAAACACTTTTCGACCGTCCAAGCCGTACGAAAATCGTCGCAACGCTGGGGCCCGCTTCCAATTTCGACGAGATGCTTCAGAAACTCATCTACGCGGGAGTTGATGTTTTCCGGATCAATGCCGCGCACGGGACCATCGCGGATTTCGAGGTCACGGTCGCAAATGTTCGAGCAGCCTCGGAAGCCACCGGGATACCGGTCGGGATCCTGATGGACCTCGGCGGACCGAAAATTCGTTTGGGCGCTCTGCCGAATAACGAGCTGGACCTTCCGAAAGGAGGCAGTCTTGCGTTCATTTCGCCGGAATTCGTGAAAAGCGCTTCCAAATCCTCCGAAATCGCCGGGATCCCTCATTTAACCTGCACTTATGAGCCGTTGGTCAACGAACTGAATGTGGGGGACCGGATCGTGCTGGCGGACGGGACCGTGGAACTGCGCGTCACGGAAGTCGCCGCGAAGGAAAATCAATGGGCGAAATGCGAGATCCTGCAAGGTGGGACCGTCCGAAGCCGTCAAGGGGTGAACCTCCCCGGCGTGAAACTCAGCATCCCGGCGATGCTCGATGTGGACCGTGAAAACGCTGCGTGGGCGGCCCGCAATGGAATCGATTTTCTCGGTCTGAGCTTTGTGCGTCACGCTTTTGAAATTGACGATCTGAAACAGATCATCGAGGAAAACGGCGGCACGACGCGCGTTGTCGCGAAAATTGAAAAGCCCGAGGCGCTTGAAAACCTTGAGGAAATAGTTCAGGCGGCCGATGCGGTCATGGTGGCTCGCGGAGACTTGGGTGTTGAAACGGACATTGCCCAGATGCCGGTCCTGCAGAAAGAAATCATTCGGCTCTGTCACGAAATGCGTCGGCCTGTGATCGTCGCGACGCAGATGCTTGAATCGATGACGCATAACAATCTCCCGACCCGGGCCGAAGTGACGGACGTTGCCAACGCGATCCTCGACGGTGCAGACGCGGTGATGCTTTCCGGTGAGAGCGCAGTGGGGGATTTCCCGGTTGAAACGGTGGAAATGATGCACCGGATCGCGCTCGGCACCGAGGACGAGGTGAATTCGGAAACGTTCCACTTCATCCCGGAAAACTCGCCCTTCGGACTGGTCCTGGAATCCATCTCGCAGAACGCCTGTGATTTGGCGGAGCAGCTGGGGGCCAAATATCTCATCACCACGACGGAAACGGGATCAAGTGCCCAGAGTCTCTCGGTAAATAGGTGTCCGACACGGATCCTGGCCCTGACCCACTCGGAGGATACGCTTCGGAAACTGTGCCTCGACTGGGGCGTGATCCCGCTCTTGATCCCGGGGATGGAGCGCACGACGCAGGAAATCATGCTTTACGCTCTGAAACTGTTGAAAACAGAAGGTCTTATCCAGACGGGTGACCGCCTGATCCTCGTCACGGATGCGACCATCGAAACGACCTACAGCGCGATTGCGGTTTATGAGGTTGACTGAAATTCCCAGTTAAGACCTCTGCGGGGACGACGTTCACACACTTCATCCCCGCGAATGTCTGGTTTGCCTGCCTTGCCAAAATTTTTGCCTATCCTTCTTTTTCCAAAATTTTTCCACTTTTTTGTTTTTTTCCTTCCGGATTTTTAGAATTTGACGTATAATGAATATGTATTAGTGTCATTAGGAGCAGTATGAACTGGCCTGATGAGAGGGAACGTCGCTTGGGCGGGACGTTTCAAATTCACAATTAATAATTCATCTTTAAAATGAAGCGCGCATTTACCCTTGTTGAGCTTTTGGTCGTCATCGCCATCATCGGGATGCTGGTCGGTCTGCTTTTGCCGGCGGTCCAGCAGGCCCGTGAAGCGGCGCGGCGGATGCAGTGTAACAATAATTTGAAGCAGATGGGGCTTGCCTCCCTGAACCATGAGAGCCAGTCTCAAAAGTACCCGAGTGGGGGGTGGTACTGGAATTGGGCTGGCGATCCCGACGCGGGTTTTGGCAAGAATCAGATGGGTGGTTGGACCTACTCGCTTCTTCCGTTTATGGAACAAAACGCCATGTACCAGCTTGGCGCGGACGGTGACCCGGGAACCGAATCGAGCACTCAAAAACAGGGTGCGTACACGCGCGGCTGTACCCCTCTGTCGGTTTATCACTGCCCGTCCCGGCGCGCTCCCAAGGCCTACCCGGCAGGAACGAGCGTGACCAACTCGGAAATCGTCCAAAATGGTGCGAAAAGTGACTATGGTTGCAACTGCGCGGACACGTACTCGGCCGTGAATCCCGGCTCGTACAGCGCATCCAAAACGTACAGCTGGCCGACTCCGACGTCGAAGGGGGTGATTTTCGGTCGCAGCGAAGTCACCATCGGCGAGATTCGTGACGGAACGTCCAACACGCTGCTCATCGGCGAGAAATACCTCACGCCGGAATTATACGAAACCGGGACTTCCAGCTCGGATAATGAGCCGATCTACACCGGGGCGGACTGGGATACGTACAGGCTTGCCACATCTTCTTACATGCCGTACCAGGACCGGAGCGGTTATTTGGACTCGAGCAATAACTTCGGGAGCGTACACGCGGGTGGATTCGGCGTGGTGCTTTGCGATGGCTCGGTTCAGTCCATTTCGTACAGTATTGACGTCGAGACGTGGACGTACTTCGCCCAGCGCAACGATGGGAAAGTGATTTCACTTCAGCAGTAATTCGTCAGTCATCTTTAATTCATAATTCATCATTCACAATTCATAATTAGATATGAAACGTGCATTTACCCTGGTTGAACTTTTGGTCGTCATCGCCATCATCGGGATGCTGGTCGGCTTGCTTTTGCCGGCGGTCCAGCAAGCTCGTGAGGCGGCTCGGCGGATGCAGTGTAACAACAATTTGAAGCAGATGGGGCTGGCGGCTCTGAACCATGAAAGCCAGACGCGCTATTATCCGAGCGGCGGGTGGTTCTGGAACTGGGCTGGCGACCCGGACGCGGGTTTCGGAAAGAACCAGATGGGGGGCTGGACCTACTCGCTTCTGCCGTTCATGGAGCAGAACGCTCTGTACCAGCTCGGCGCGGACGGTGACCCGGGGACGGAATCCGCCACGCAGAAAACGGGGGCTTGTACGCGCGGCAGCACGCCTCTTTCGGTTTTCTACTGCCCCTCCCGGCGAGCTGCCAAGGCGTACCCGGCAGGAACGGGCGTGACCAACTCGAACACCGTCGCAAACGGCGGCAAAAGCGACTACGGCTGCAACAGTGCAGACACGCACTCGGGCGTGAATCCCGGCTCGTTCAGCGCGTCCAAGACGTACAACTGGCCGACCCCGACGTCGAAAGGGGTCATTTTCGGCCGTAGTGAGGTCACCATCGGCGAGGTCCGCGACGGAACGTCCAATACGATGCTCATCGGTGAGAAGTACCTCATGATCGAAAACTACGAAAACGGAGCCGGCTCGGATAATGAGCCGATCTTTACCGGGGCGGACGTGGATACGTACCGGTACGCCACCGCGTCTTACATGCCGTACCAGGACCGGAACAATTATTTGTCCACGAGTTACAATTTCGGGGGGACTCATGCCGGCGCGTTCGGGACGGTACTCTGCGACGGTTCGGTCCAGTCCATTTCGTACAGCATCGACGCGGAGGCGTGGACGTACTTCGCGCAGCGCAACGACGGGAAAGTTTTCACGCTTCCGCAGTAATCATAAAAGGTGGGGGACTTGCGAAAAAATTTTTTTGAGGTATAATAGTCTGAAGTTTTGCTTCCTCGGGATTGAATGTAATGTTTCATTGGAATCTGAAATCAGACGATTTACCTCCTTCGCTCCGACATTGCGCCGCGGCGGTCGGGAATTTTGACGGCGTACACCTCGGGCACGCGGAAATTCTGCGCCGGCTGAAAAGCTTCGGCCTGCCGACCGTCGTGTTCACGTTTTCCGAGCACCCGCGCCAGATCCTCCGTCCGGAAGAGGCGCCGCCACTTCTGACCGCGAACGAGCGCAAGGCGGAGCTGATCCGGGAGCAGGGGATCGACGAGGTCATTTTCTGCCCCACCGCGCGCATTCTGAACTGGCCGGCGGAAGCGTTCTTTCAGCGGGTCATTGTGGAACTTCTGGACGCGAAAATTCTTGTGGAGGGGCCGAATTTCCGTTTCGGTTACGGCGGGCGCGGAAACACCGATCTGCTTGCCGAGCTGTGCGCCCAAACCGGGCGAAAACTCGAAATCGTCGAGATTCTTCACGAGGCGGACGGCATTTCGGTCTCCAGCTCACGGATCCGAGACCTGATCTCTGAAGGGAAGATCCCGGAAGCAAACGCGCTTCTGACCGCCCCCTACCGCCTGACCGGGACGGTGATCCACGGCGAGGCGCGCGGTCGGTCGATGGGCTTTCCGACGGCCAATCTGGGAAACATTCAAACGATCCTGCCGGCGTTTGGCGTTTACGCCTGCCGGACGATCCTCTCCGACGGGAAGTCTTACCCCGCCGCGGTGAACATCGGCCCGAACGTCACGTTTGGCGGGACGGATCCGAAGGTGGAAGTTTTTCTTTTGGACTTTCAAGGCTCGATCTATGCGCAGACGCTTCGTCTGGAATTCATCGCGCGCCTGCGTGACCTTGTGGCATTTCAGAGCCGGGAAGAACTGATGGCTCAAATCGAAAAAGACGTAGAAAAAACCCGAGAAATGCTCATGAACGGGCCGAATCAATTCATAATTTAAGGAAGGTCGAGAATCCTCCCATTCTAAACACTAAACCCGTTTCACTTCCACCTTTTATTTAAACACGGATTTCCACGGATTAAATGGATTAAAGGGATTTCGTTTTATTCGATTGAAAATCCCTTTAAATAATCCGTGGAAATCCTTTTAATCCGTGAAAATCCGTGTTTAAATTGAGGCCTGGACCAGGCTGCGCTTCCACTTGGAAAAAGAGTTTGAGGTTTTGGAAGTCCCCTGAATTCAGTCATTCTTTTTTTCCCACTCGGCGATCTCGCCTTCGTGCTGAAGCGTGAGCGAAATGTCGTCCAGGGCGTTCAGGAGGCAGTGCTTGCGGAACGCGTCCACCTCGAACGGGAGGCTCAGGCCGTATTCGTCGGTGACGAGCTGATTCTCAAGGTCCACGGTGAGTTTGTAACCCGGATGGGCGGCCGTGCGCTGGAAGAGGTCTTCGACGATCTCTTCGCTGAACCGGATCGGGAGCATGCCATTTTTGAACGAATTGTTGAAGAAAATGTCGGCAAAACTCGGCGCGATGAGGACTTTGAACCCGTAATCCGCCAACCCCCACGGAGCGTGTTCGCGGCTGGAACCCGAGCCGAAATTACGGCGCGCGAGCAGGATCGTTCCTCCGCGGTACTGCGGTTTGTTCAGCTCGAAGTCAGGATTTTCGGAGCCGTCTTCCAGAAAGCGCCAGTCGAAGAATACGAACTGCCCGAAGCCGGAGCGCTCGATCCGTTTGAGGAACTGCTTCGGCATGATCTGGTCTGTATCGACGTTGGAACGGTCCATCGGGATCACGAGTCCGGTATGGGTGGTGAATTTTTCCATCTTGAAACCTCATAAAACAGCAAGTTTGAAATAATTCCCTGTATTTTACCGCAGACGCGAAAAAATACCAGCCCCCCCGACGAAAAAAAGTACGCCAAATTCCTCGAAGGAGAAAATCAGGCGTACTTTTATTTCTTGCCGTAGTAAGTAGAAGGGACGAAATTAGAAATGGGTAAAATTTAAATCCAGAGTATAATGAAATTCGACGCATTTTCGAAAGAATTCTAAAAAATTTGAACTTTTTTTGGAAATTTTCACCTAAATTACCCTCCCCCCCGCAAAACGTCTTGACAACGTGTTTGACCTATCTTATAATGTGATTTAAGAAAAGGATGACTTTTTTATAAAAACAGTTTTTTTGAGGCAGTCCCCGTTAAATCTCCACCATCATTTGTTGAAAGGGTGAAATCGATGGAACAGCATGTTCGTACTGGAAATTCATTAGGAACCGCTGCACTGGTCCTTGGAATTATTGCTTGCCTTGGCTGTTGGATTCCTTTGCTCTGTATTTTTTCCATGCCGATTGCCGTGCTTGGACTTCTTTTTGCAATCCTTGGTTTTTTTATGGCGATTTTCAGTAGGGCTTCATTTTCCTCCCCTATTGGTGGCGGGATTGTTTGTACAGTAGCACTTTTTATCAGTACATCTTTGAGTGTTGGTCCCGTGTTGATAGTTGGTGAAGCTATTCGTGAAGCTACGTCCAATGCAACAGATGAAAACGCAACTGAATTCGATTCTTCAGAAACAACTCAAACAACCGAAGCCGAGGAATCGGGATCGGATTCTAATACTGCCGAAGAATCTCAAAAGACTTCTAAACCAGGTAAGGAAGAAACCAAAGGTTTGACCTTTACCCCAATCACATTCCGAAAAAAGGTTTCACTTGAAAACGCAGAATTCCGGTTGAATTCTATAAAATGGAATGATGAAATCATGCCCCCAAATCAAAATGGTTTTTTCAGGTATTTACAAGACGTCACGGGCGAAAAATATATTATCATTCAAGGAACATTCAAAAATAAAACAAATGAACCGAGAACCTTGTCACGGATTCCAGTCCAGTTCATTTTTGATGGAAAATATAAATACGAGGGAAGCCTTAAAACATTAGATAATGACGGAAAGGGGTTTAATTCCTTTTATGAAACGAAACCATTAAAGATGGAAAAAATCATCATTTATGCCAGTGTTCCGGACGACCTCGCAAAAAGTTGGAAAAAAGGTGTCCTTCAATTTGGATTCCACGATGACCTTTCATCTTCCCGCGGGGATAACCTTGAAAAGATGGAAAATCGTTTCGAGCTGAAACTTAAAAAACCATAGAAATCCAAGCCACTGAGCTCAAAACCTCTCAACTTCCTAGACCATTCCTGATTTCCGAAGTTAAGAGTTTTAGGGGTGTTCCCGTGAAAAGTTCCATTCCGAAAACGGACGACCGTTTTCTGGATTCTTAGGAGTAAAATTTGATTTTTTCAGAAAGAGGAAAAAATGTTTAGATTTTCAATTTCCCTTGCTGTATTATTATTGGTTTCAACGTGTTTAGGCCAGGTCAGTGATTTTCAATATGAACTTCTGGTCAAACATTACAACAATTCTGTCCACGTTGGTCCTAAAGCCTGCCGGACTATTGACAGCCATGAACCGGTCGAATGTGTTCCTGTTGGTCAACTGCGACCAGGAACCATCGGTTACATTGACATGTGGGAAGGTACATTTGTGAGACAATTAAATGACGGTTTTGTTGTTCGTCTTTATGATTATCAAACGATGGATACCTTCGGGTTTTTGTGTAATACTAAATACGATATTATTGCTGGCGAGGATGTTCATATACATGGGCTTGTTCGGGTTGTTGGAACCTACAAGAATTTTGGAGTGGAAATGCGCGTTTTGGAGATGCTGGACAACGAGCAGATTATCGCTGAAATGAAAGAACTATATAAAGATTTCGAGCCTCAATTTAGAGAATGGACGGTCAATGGTAAAAAAATAACAGCCAAAGCTACAGAGATTAAAGGTAACAAATGCGTTCTGGAAGCTAAAAATGGGACCGTCCAAAAAGTGGGATTTAACGATTTATCAAAAATCGATGTTAAAGAATGTAAAAAACAGGAGATCATGAACAAAGTACTTCATGATCTGAAAACACCACGTGTTTGGAAATTCAAAGGTGGTATGAAGCCGTTCAAAGGATCGATTGCCATGATTTTATTTGCGCCAGGAGAAATCGTCCTCCTAGGAGAAGATGGCGTTTGTCAAAATTTCAAAATAGACTCTCTTGCAAAAGAAGAAGCGGGATTTTTTAAAAGGCTGCTCTCACTTTTTAGTAAACTAAAAAGAGAGAATAAAAAGCTGGACAAAGCTATAGAAGAACAGAAATAAAATTCCGCTTTGATCTGGACAAATTTTGACAGTTGTTGCTAAAATAACACGTCATTTCCTTCACAAAAAAGTACGCCAAATCCCTTCCAGGAGAAACTGGCGTACTTTTATTTCTGGTCACATTGAGCGCGGGCTGGGGCGGATCAGTCCTTCACGCGTTCGATGTACTCGCCGGTGCGGGTGTCGATGCGGATGCGGTCGCCTTCCTCGATGAAGTTCGGGACGATGAACTCACCGCCGGTCTCGACGGTCGCGTACTTCGTGACGTTCGTTGCCGTGTTGCCGCGGACGGCCGGGTCGGCGTGCGTCACGGTCAGGATGACGTGGTTCGGAGGCGTGATCCCGATCGGGTTGTCGTTATAGAGCAGGACGTCGCACTTCATTTCTTCCTTCAGGTACTTCCAGTTTTCATCGACCAGTTCCGAGGAAAGTTCGTACTGCTCGTAGGTTTCCGTGCACATGAAGACGTACGCGTCGCCGTTGCGGTAGAGGTACTGCGCCTGGATCTCCGAGATGTCGGCCGACTCGATCGAGTCGCCGCTCTTCCACGTGCGTTCCAGAACCGTTCCGCGCAGGAGGTTGCGGAGTTTGCATTTGTAGAGCGCCTGGCCTTTGCCCGGTTTGACGAACTGGCACTCGATCATGATGAAGGGGTCGCCTTCGAGCTGGACTTTCAAACCTTTGCGAAAATCGCTGGTATTGTAACTGACCACGGTTTTGTTCCTTCCTGTTTGAAAATGAAATTTTTGCCGATAAAACTAAAATACGGATACGCCTCAAATTCCTCAAAAGGTCAAACGAGGCAGACGTGTAACGAACAATAAAGAACGAAGACGAATAATCACCTTAAAAACAGAATAAGGGATGAACTTTTTTCACCATTATTCGTTATTCGTTATTCGTTATTCATTATTCATTTATTTTTTTATGCTCCCATGGATCCAAACCTCCAAAACCTCATCACACCGCAGCAGGCGGAAGCGGCCCGCAAGGTGGAACTTGAAACCGGCTACCCGATGCTCGTGACGGAGCATTTCGCCCGATGCGCGCGGGAAGCCCGTGACGATTCGCTGGCGCGGCAGGTCGTGCCGGCGGAGGGGGAACTCGTGGAGAGTCTTTATTTTACCACAAATCCGCTAAAAGAGCAAGCCCCCGCGGCAAAAAATTTTTCACCGGTTTTTCTCCTCCAGAAATACCAGTCCCGCGCGCTGCTGCTGACCGCCAGCGAGTGTTTCGCGAACTGCCGCTTCTGCTTCCGCCGGCACTTGCGGGAACAGTTTCCTTCTGAAAACCTGAAGCCGGAACATTACGCGGAGGCCCTTTTTCAGCTTGCGAACGACGCGTCGCTCACCGAGATCATCCTCTCGGGCGGCGAGCCGTTGACGCTTTCCGACGCGCTGTTTTTCTGGCTGCTGGGCGAGTTTCAGAAAATCGGACATTTAACGAAGATCCGCGTCCACACCCGCGCGCCGATTTTTGAGCCGGGGAGAATTTCTGAAAAATTTTCAAAAAAATTGCGGGATTTTGCCAAAAAATCGGGTAAGCCGATCTATTTTGTGCTGCACGTGAACCACCCGGACGAGCTTTCGGCCGAGGCGTTGGCCGCGATCCATCGGCTGCACGGGGCGGGCGTGACGCTTCTTCAGCAGGGGGTCCTTCTGCGTGGGGTGAACGACTCGGCGGACATTCTGGCGGAGCTGTACGAAAAACTGACGGCAAACCACGTGATCCCGTACTACCTGCACCAGCTCGATCGGGTGAAAGGCGCGGCCCATTTTGAAGTTTCGGAGGAAAAAGGACTCGAAATCATCCAGACGCTGCGCGCCCGCCTTTCCGGCTTTGCCGTCCCCCGATACGTGCGGGAAATCCCGGGCGAGCCGGGGAAAACGCCGCTGGATTGATCTGTTTTTAAGCTGCAAAGAACGTAAAGGACGCAAAGAAGATAAAAATGAGATTTGAAAGGATCTGGTACGCACTTGTCGGATGAACCTGTTTTTTTAAGCCGCAAAGAACGCAAAGAGCGCAAAGATTTTTTCTTGTCATTGGTCAACACGCGGCACACTGAAATCTTTATCCTGTTTTCTTATTTCCTCTTTGCGTTCTTTGCGGCTTAAAAATGATTTTGTTCGACCACATTGACCTGGAAATTAAAGGGGCGGTACGCACTTGCCGGATGAACCAATATATTTAATGGCAAGATTCCTGGATCTCCAAGCTGGACAGCCCCCAACTGTTCCTGAAAAGTTTTTAAAGAATCGACCATGGTCTCAAATGACGTTCCGGACTGTTCCGCTGCATATTTCAGGGCAGACAAACTGGAAACTGCAATCCCAGTACGTTCACTAACCCGCTTCAATGAGTTCCCCATTTCTGTAAAAATGGAGATGCCCATTTTCAATATTTCCCACGTTTTTTCCAAACCATGAAGTGCCAATCCCCATTTAGTCAGTTGTGCAGCCCACCCATTGACATACTTGGAAACATCCTGAGAAGTCTTTTTGAATTCTTCTAAGGTCTGCTCAGCCTTTTCGATGGCCTTTTTAAATTCAGCAGAATCGCCTGAAATTTTGACAATAATATTGGATTTTTCCATCGGTCCCTCTTGACTTTTTAAATAAAAAGTGGTTTAATGAATATCGGAGGTGGATTATGGAACTATTTTGTTTATTTGGAGTAATTGCTGCCTATCTTCATGATAATGCTCCAAGGATATTCAAGGTCATCTTGCTTCTTGGAATAATAGTAGGTGTATTATTTGTGATTTGCCTAATTTCACCATGGATATTGCTTTTCATTCCGATTTGTATGATTATTTCATTGTGTTGGGTAAATAGTGATTCTAAATGGCTTGATATGAGCTTGGAAAAAGAAAACGCTCCAAAACGCCATTATTGGCAGGAACGAATCAGAGCCAATCAAAACCAAACCCCTTCTACCCCTTCTGAAACCAACTCCCAAACGCCGCCCAATCCTCGTCCGTAGCCATACGGGTGATTTTGGCGGGTTGAAAAGTTTCAGTCCGGTATGGATTCAGGAATGGCACTTCGGGCACCAGACGGCTCGCGAGGATGGAAACCATATCCCATGTTTCCTCCCTTCGGCCCTGGACCATCCATTTCAGCTCACGCAGGGAATATGGCCGGGGGGAGATCCCCAATATCCCGGCCAGCTTCCAAATCATGATTTTTGCCCAGGGTTTCAAAAGAACAGTTTTCTGTCACTCAAGAAACAACGAAAGCCCGCGAAAACACGGGCTTTCAGAGCGGAGAAGACAGGATTCGAACCTCCCGAGTCGCGGAGGATTAGAGACCGATTCAACCATAAAACTCCGCGTCTCCGCGTGACGTAAAAAGTAATGAAAGAATTCATCGGAGCGAGCGGGTAAACACGTGACAAGCAGAACCTCTTTTAAAACTCACGCGGAGCGGCGGAGGCGCGGAGAATTTGAGAGCGTCTCAACATAAAAACTCCGCGTCTCCGCATCTCCGCGTGAGTTAAAAAGTAATGGAAAAAGTCTTCGCAGTCATTGAAGTGTGCGGGTAAACACGTGACAAGCAGCACTTTTTTTAAACTCACGCGGAGCGGCGGAGGTGCGGAGGATTAGAGAGCATCTCAACATAAAAACTCCGCGTCTCCGCATCTTCGCGTGAGTTAAAAAGTAATGGAAAAAGTCTTCGCAGTCATCTGAGCGGGCGGGTAGACACGTGACAAGCAACACTTTTTTAAACTCACGCGGAGCGGCGGAGGCGCGGAGAATTTGAGAGCGTCTCAACATAAAAACTCCGCGTCTCCGCATCTCCGCGTGAGGTAAAAATTGGTTCGTCCGACAAGTGCGTACCGTCCCATTTTGCTCTCCAGGATTTTCGGTCTTTTTTTCTGGAAATCTCAACGACACGGTATTGACGAATTCCCTGCCTGGGGTATAATGCAAATACAGACCTGAAACAGTCCTCGGTTACCGGATGAACCCATTTTTCATCCTCACGCGAAAACCGGAAAAGGAGCGCCCGCATGAAAATCATGGCCAAAATATACTACTGGATGCGCAGGAATCATTTTCTCCTGTCGGCGCTGATCCCGTTAATTATCGGGTTTTTGGTCGCGTGCTTCCTGCACATCGCGAGATGGTTCCGTTAATGGACTTTCTGAAAGGATCTGCACCGCGTCTTTAATCCACAAAACTCCCGAACGGGATCCAGCCCTGCGCCAGAGCGAGCCAGAACAGCACCAAATAGAGATGATACACCAATATCACAATGAGATTAATGACAGCCGTTTTGGGGGACCTGAAAGTGCCAGCAAAAGAATCGAACACTCCTGACAAAACAACTAAAATCATTACAACAAGCCAGAGCGTAGTGGGGATCAGCACGCTTTTAATCGGAATGAGAAGCGCACAAGCCCGGCAATAAATGCCATACGCGATACTGCCCGTCACAAAGGTCAAAACCAGTACCAGATTCGCGATTGCCAACCGGTACGAGAATTTAGCGAGCCGGGCTTTGCGTTTTTGTATTCTTGAATGTATCATGAGTTTCCGTTCTTCGTGCAAAAGGAGCGTTCGGGTTTCAGGTTCATTTTAACACGCCGCGATTATCGCACTGAAATAAAAATACGAAAGTCCTGTCAGGACGCACAAAACGACGTGCGTGATGATCGTGTAACCGTACGACGAATGACGCGACCGAACAAAAAGCAGGACGTTCATTCCCATCTGGACCAAAACCGCGGCGCCCGTCAGGATCAGGGTCGCGTTAAAAATCTGCTGAAAATCTTCGGGGTTGGTCCTGTTCATCCCGATCAAAAGAGTTTCCAGGATAAACCCCAGCGTGATCAGCAGCGCGGCCCATGAAACCAGGCGTTCCAGACGGTCGAGCCATCGGGAAAACCGGATTTTCCGGGGAAGGATCTTCTGCGAGAATCGTGTGGTGGCGGCCATGCTCGAGACCGGTACAAGCGCCGGCGCGCAAATCATCAACGCCCCCACGATCCCCGGTCCGATCATGCAGACGCTTACAAACATCAGGACGATCAAACCCAGTGATAACAGCAGGAATCTTTTCATCTTGTGGCTCCGTTTTGGCAGGCTGACTTTTTCAGGAAAACATGAAGGCACTCCAAGTGTCCAACCGCCAGGACGTGTGAACGGGCGGCTGGTTTTCGGCGGTTTCGCCTTGAGAGTGGCAGGGGTCGATTCCATACATTTTATTTAAAAGCTCGGCCAGGCTCTTTAACTGGATTTGAGCGTCTTCGTTTCCATATTTTTTCACCCAATATTCGATTTCTTTGTACAGTGCCATCTCGGTATGATTTATCAACCTGCTGTCTGTGGTTATCATTCCTTCGCAATGGTGATGAAGATACTCATAATAAATCGAGAATGGTTTCATCGGGTCGTCTGTTTTTTTCTGGATCGATTCGATGATACTTCTTGTTACCATTATTCTTGAAATTCTTGTCAGGGGACTCACTGCAAAATCTTTCTTCTCGGCTAAACGAGCACCTCTGGGATAATAAAAATTCACATAAAGTAAATAGTCCACTGCTTCTTCTGTGGTTGAAGAACGCGCCGCGTTTAAGCTGGACTCATAAATATTGAGATTATCTTCCACGCAGCCAACATCCCAAAGCAGGAACTCGTATTTGGTGTAGTAGGTCAAACTTACGATCAACAGGAAAAAGATCGTAAATCCCCTCCACATTTTAGCGATTTTGCGAATGAATCTCATCGTTTCACCTCTTCGGGCGTTGAGTCGTTCCGGGCCGATAATGGTTCAGTGTACCGGATGTCCGCGGAAATTGCAAGGGGGACCGGCTTGCAAACGGTGTAAACAGAACACTTGGGCGTTTCAATCATTTTCCTTGATCACAGACACGCTCAGCTTCAGAATTACATTTAAACACGGATTTACACAGATTTTTAAAGAAAAAGGGCGAAGTCCTTTCCGAATGAATCCTTTTAATCCCTTGAATCCGTGGAAATCCGTGTTTAAATCAAACGTTGAATCTAGGCTGGTTAAAGGAACGAGGTTCACTCAAAGTACCCCTTAAACCCGCTTACAAACCCTTTCAGCTTTTCGTTTTTCTGCTGGTCGGCGTACTCCCACAAAAAGATGTAAAGATCGCTGTCGCTCAGGTTCAAATGCAAATCGGCGTCGAGCGTTCCCGGCTTCAGGGGGCAGCGGGCGACCTCCTTGCCCCTCCGGAAGAACAGCGCGGTGTTGGGCGAAAACGGCACTTTGACCGAATGTTTCGGGTCCGAAAATCGGGTTTCCTTTCCGGAAATCTGACATTGTAAACGGTCCTCCCCCAAAAAGACTACGAGCGTGGTGTTTCGGAGGTCCAGAAAAACGGCGCTTTTGCCGTCGCTCAGCCCGAAGGCCGGTTTCCACTTGGGAATCAGCTCTCCGTGACCGCCGTTCAGACTTCCCGCAAAGGCCGGAGCGGGGAGGGGATTCTTCTGCACGCACACCGTCATGACGTGGATGAATCCCCCAAACAGCGCGGCCGTGACCAAAACCAGTGTCGCCGTCGGCAGCAGTCGGGGCCACGGATGGGTCAGCCATCTAAAAACGGGAAGTCCGACGTACCTGACCGCCAGCCAGAGTATCCCGCACCCGACCGCGAACGCAGCCAGCGCCGCCGCAGTCCCGCCGTAAGGATGAGCGGTCATCGCCAGAACGACGGGCAGCCCGATCACTCCCGCCGCGACGAGCGTCAAAAGCCCTGCAAACCAGTGATAATAACACGCGGGCCACCCGACGCCACCATTCGTGTATTCCAGAATGGTGAATATGCCCCAGAGCATCAGAAACAGGACGAAATACCGAAACGGAGAATGATTCGTGTTTTCCATAAAAACTCCTGATTTTGATCAAACTCTGGCACAAAAACAGGCACAATTGTAAAATCCAGTGTCCTCTCAAGTAACATGGTTAAAATGTCGCAAATAAAAAAAGGAGCCCGTAATTTGCGGACTCCTTCGAGCGGAGAAGACAGGATTCGAACCTGCGGAGGGCGCAATACCCTCAACGGTTTAGCAAACCGTCGCTTTCGGCCACTCAGCCACCTCTCCTGCTATGATTAAAAAGTATAGCAGATTTTTCTGTTTTGGGAAGGGGGGGAACCAAAAATTTTCCTTAAAAATCGTTGAATTTCCAGATTTGTCGCAATTCTGAAGAAAAATTTTAAAAATTTTTAAATTTTTTTAAAAAATTTAGAGAAATTGGGTGGGGAATCCGTTGCAATTTTTTCAAATTGGTGTTAAATATAATTATCAGAGTGAACTTTAAGAGTTCGTGTGGACTACTTTTCCTTAAATTTGTATTACGGATCTGAAAGTCCGGAGTTTTTTACGATTTATACAGGAGCTGAACCATGAAAAAGGCATTCCAATTTGTGATTGGTGTGTGCCTGCTGCTGGTGATCGCGGCTGCTCAGGCCGCTGACTGGGACGTGAACAAAGTCACGAAACAGTCGTCACCTCTTCCTAACGCGGCAGGGACGACCGAGGAGGCCGGCAAATTCCTGCACGTCACTGTTGACGTGAACGGAACTGCGCCGTCCTGGAGTAAGTTTAAAGTTGTCAATGAGCAGGGTGAACTGATTGCCTCTCCTGCCGGGTACAATCCCAATCAGAATCTCGTCGTTTTTGAAGGCGACTGGACGAACATGATTGGCCGTTACCTCGAAAATGGCGACCAGCGGATTCCTCTTTTCCAGAAAGAAGCTCCTGTGGATGCCGCGCCGGAAGCCGTTGTGGCGAAAGAAGTTCCTGTGCAGCAGCCAGTGGTTCAACAGCCTGTGCAGGTTGTCGAAAGAACCCCGGAAATTCATCGTCCGGTCGAAGTCGTTGAACGCGCTCCGGTCGTTGTGCGTGATCGTGATGATGTCGTGATCCACGACCGTGGTCACGTGGTCGATCGTACGCATGTCGTTCATGACGGCGTTGGTGTTGTTCATCACGGTGACGGCGTGGTTGTTCACGATGGCGTTGGCGTCGTTCATCATGACGGCGTTGGCGTTGTGCACGACGGCGTTGGCGTCGTTCATCACGATGGTGATGGAGTGGTTCACCACTATCATCACGGCGATGGCGTTGTTCACGACGGCGTTGTTGACGGCGCAGTTGCTGGCGTTGGCGGACATGGCGGCGCTGGGCACGGCGGCGATGGAATCGTCGAAGTGACTCCGTGGGACATTGACCCGCTGGGACGTACGCTTGGTATGGCTGGCACGGTCGCGATGGGTGATGTCGCGGGCGTTGGCGGTTTCGGTTCCGGTTACGGCGTTGGCCTTGGCTACGGCTCTGGCGAAGGTTGCCCGTGCGGCGAAGGCGCTGGCCCTGGTGATGGTCCTGGTGATGGTCCTGGCACCGGCCCCGGCGATGGCCCTGGTCCTGGTGATGGCTCGGGAGAAGCCTGCCCCTGCGGTGAAGATGGCACTGAAGCTGACGGTCCTGAAGAAGGTCCGGAAGAAAAAGAGCCGAAGAACGCTCCTGGCGACGCTCCTGGTCCGGGCAATGGCCCTGGAATGGGTAACGGTTACAACAATCTGGTGAACCTCGCGCCGCATTATCGTCAGCGCGTTCGTAATCTGGCTCCGAAAATGAAGTTGCCGGAAGTCCCGACGATCTATGGTCCGGACGTCCTGGTTTACAACCCGCAGATTCCGTATTGGAATCCTCAGCTTCCGTACTACAACCCGAGCTACGGCTACGGTGGCGGCGGTGGCGGCGGCTACGGCAATGGTTACGGTGGTGGCGGTGACTATCCGCCGAATCTCGCCGGCGTGAACCTTGGCCCGATGGAAATTCCGCCGGGAATGGTCCTTTACATCTCCTGCGGTGATGAAGGTTCCGAAGGCAAAGTTTACCAGGTTGATGAAAACGGCCGCGTCCTTGGCGTTACGAAACTCCCGCAGACCGCGACTGGTATCGCGCTGCATCGTACGCATGGTCTGGTTTGCGTTTCCCCGCGTGACGGCGGTAAAGTTTACCGTATCAATGATGGTGGAATTGTTGAGCCGATCATTGAAAAGGACGACAACATGGCGCACCCGGTTGATGTTGCCATGATGCCGAACAGCGATTCGTTCGCTCTGGTTGACGATCTGACTGACTCCATTACGCTCTCGAACGTTCAGGGCAAGAAGCTTGATACGTACAAGAAGATCGATGGAATGGAAACCACTGCCGACAAGAAAATGTCGGTTGCGGCTGGTCGTGACAAGGCGATCATCTTCAGCTCGAACGGTCAGAAAGGCGTGTTCCGCTTCTCGGGCAATGCGGCGCTTGCCAGCAGTACTCCGGTCCTTCCGGAAGCTGGTGGAGTCGCGGCTGACCCGTACAGCGATCGCTGGGCCGCAACGCAGGGCAATAACAAAGTGATGCTCATGCAGGGTAATGACGAAGTTACTTCCTATGAACTTCCGCCGAACAAATTCTTCTACGGGAACGGCTTGATGTCTTTCTCGACCCCGGCGACGAAGAATCAGGAAGAAATGGCCGCCAATTCCGGTGTGGTCGTTGCGATGCGTGATGCTGACAACACGGACAGCGCTCCTTACCTCATGGAGTTCAAAACGGACGAAGAGGGTAAAGTGAAGCAGCGTCTGATGTTCCAGTGGGATAAGGAAAAGATGCAGGACTTCGTGGTTGGTCCGCGTATGCTCTGGGAAGAGAATCATCGCGACACCTACAAAGGACTCTATTGATTCCTGACCTGATTAGTTAGTATGATTTGGCCGGGGGTTTGATTCAGCCCCCGGCTATGATTTTAAATAGGTAGGGATTGCCGTATGCAACGCCTCATTTCCTCGCTGTTTTTCATGATTGCCGCGTCCTCCTCGCTGGTTTCCGCTCAAGGGGTGGTTCAACTGCCGGAATATCAGCACATGGACGTGAACACGACCGTCATGGTCCCGGATGGGGGGAGTATGAACACAGGCGGCATTACGCGTTCATCCTCTGGTGGGACTTCTTCCGGAACGCCCATTTTGCCGTTTCGAAATCGTTCTTATGGTTCGTCGAACAGTATTTCTTCGATGCAGACTTCCGTTCAGATCATCGATTTGCACGAGATGGATGAGGCAATTCTGAACTCCCCGTCCGCCCCATCCCGGGTCAGACGTCCTGGAGCTGCATTTGTGCCGGAAGACCGTTTTCAGCAGCGGCAAAGTGAAGCGACACGCCCTGAGAAAACCAGGCCGAAAAGCACTCATGACCAAATTCAGTCACGTGTTCTGGAAAAATCTGGAAAGCCGGTTTCTAAAGAGAAACGAACCAAACGTTCGGAAAAACTACGTAAACCGCTTGATTTAAGTCAGAAGGATTAAGGATCAACTGTATGCTGACTGTCACTCCACCACCTCCTCCTCCTGAGAATCCGGAACCTGTTGAGGAAAACATCAACGAAGGGTCGAATCCTGATGTTCAGAATCCAGAAATTCAGGATCAGAACGATCAGAATCAGGACGAACAGATTTCGGAACGCGTTTCCGCCCTCTTACGGTTGAAGGAAAGTTTGGGAGCGGATTCACGTCGGCTTGCGTTTCGTTTTGTTTGGATGCTTTTCCTTTTCGTCATCCTGTCGGTCGTTCTGGTTTATGCCGCGGAGAAGATTTTCTGGTTCAGTGTAGGCCGGTATGCCGTCGTGAAGGATGTACAAATCGAACAAAACCAGGAGAATCAGGGCCAGGTGGAAATTTCTTACGAGGTACTGACTCCCGGTCGGGTTTATCTCCGCCGCACATCGGAGGGGATTGATTCCGATGTGATCTTTGATTACAAAAAACCTTGCAAGGAAACCCAGCACTGGAACTGGAACTACACGCCGGGCAGCCCGATTTCGGTGAAGGTCATGAGCCGTAAAGGGATGAAAGTCATAACGGAGAGTGCCGAATTTCCGACTTCGGCAGCAGTTGACATTTTGATTCTGATCGATACGACGGAATCCATGGACGAACCGATGCGTAAACTGCAGGAGAAGATCCACTTGTTCGCGAAAGATTTGGAGGACGATAATCTGATCCCGCGTTTCGCTCTCATTGCATTTGGCGATGCAACGCAGGCGAATGACTGGTTTCAGGAAGGCGAGTTTACGGAGAATGCGTTGATCATCGCGGACGAACTGACGAAAGCTCCCAATTTTGAGGGCGGAGATGAACCGGAATCTGTTTTGGATGTTCTTCTTCTTGCGATCGAGAAAGTGAAAAAAGAACCTGGCAAACATCCGACCCGTTTTTATTTGATTACAGATCAGGACTTTCACTCCAAAACAGCGGATGGAAAACTGGGGGTTCACGAAGTCGCTCAGGCGTTGAGAGAAAATCATGTTATGCTCGAAGTTTTTGGGAACCCGGCATACCGTTCCAGCTTCACGGAACTGATTGGAGATTCTGGTCATTTCAGGGAAATTGAGGCATTAGGTGAAGTGCTGGAAAAGAAAAATCGCTTCCTTGAAGACTGATTCCAGACCAGGAACACGAAAATTCCTTCGTTTTATTGAGGTCGGCAGATGAAATTTTGCCCCAAATGTAATCGCTCGATTCCAGATTATGTGACCCACTGCCCGTTTGAGGACTGCGGCGCTGAGATCCCCACGAATGCGCCATCCTCTTCGGTATTTACGGGGACCATTCCGCCAGCTCCTCCGATTCCTGGCATGCAGAGGGGTACATCTGTCCATGCGCCGTTCACTGGGACGATTCCAGCAGCACCACCAATTCCGGGGATGAAAGAAACTGCACCACACGGGCCTTTCACGGGCAAAATCCCTTCCGCACCTCCGATTCCCGGGATGAAAGAAACTGCACCACACGGACCTTTCACTGGCAAAATCCCTTCCGCACCGCCGATTCCCGGCATGAACGCCGAGCCGGCTGGGAAAGAATCGGAACCTCACGGGCCTTTCACGGGCAAAATCCCTTCTGCACCACCGATTCCCGGGATGAACGCCGAGCCGACCGGAAAAGAATCGGAACCTCACGGGCCTTTTACGGGCAAAATCCCTTCCGCACCTCCGATCCCGGGGATGAACGCCGAGCCGGCCGGAAAAGAATCGGAATCTCACGGGCCTTTCACTGGCAAAATCCCTTCTGCACCACCGATTCCCGGAATGAACGCCGAGCCGGCCGGAAAAGAATCGGAATCTCACGGACCTTTTACGGGCAAAATCCCTTCTGCACCACCGATTCCCGGGATGAACGCCGAGTCGACCGGAAAAGAATCGGAACCTCATGGGCCTTTTACGGGCAAAATCCCTTCTGCACCACCGATCCCGGGGATGAACGCTGAGCCGACCGGAAAAGAATCGGAACATCACGAGCCTTTTACGGGCAAAATCCCTTCCGCCCCGCCGATTCCCGGGATGAACGCCGAGCCGACCGGAAAAGAATCGGAATCTCACGGACCTTTTACGGGCAAAATCCCTTCCGCCCCGCCGATTCCGGGAATGAACGCCGAGCCGACCAAAAAAGAATCTGCGCAAGAGGAGGAGCCATCGGATAAAGTTCCAACGGTCTCATTGGTTACGCCCTTGCCGCCGATTTCTACACCGAAATCTGTGCCCGCCGAGCCGACCATCGCGACACCTCCGATTCCTGTTGCAAAGCCAGTTGCCTCAACACCTCCGATTCCTGTTGCTCAACCAGTTATCAAGACTCCTCCGATTCCAGTCGCTCAGCCGATTATAGCAACACCTCCAATTCCTGTTGCACGTCCGGTCATAACGCCGCCGCCGATTCCTGTTGCACAGCCGATTATTACGACTCCTCCGCTTCCGGGAGTGAATGCGAATCCTGCATTTAATCCTTACGCGGCGCCGGTTCAGCCGTCTGTTCCAGCAGCATCGGCTCCGGCCTCTGAAGGGAACAATTCTGCTGTTCCGCCAGCACCCACTCCCCACCCCATCGAACCACCTGCAAAGGTGGCTTCGTCGGGCAGTCCGTACGCAATTGCGACGCCTCCACTTCCTCAATCGTCTGCCGCTCCTCATTTTGAGAAATGGTCGAAGCCAGAGGAAGAAACGGCCTCCTCATCGAATATTTTGCCTCCGGAGCAGCCACAGAAGCGTGTCGAGCCCCCTGTCGTGGGCTTTAATCAGTCCCAGAAGCGTGTAGAGCCGCCGGTCGCGGGCTTTAACCAGTCACAAAAACGTGTGGAACCGCCTGTCGCAGGCTTTAACCAGCAGCAAAAACTCACGGAGCCGCCGGTCGTCGGATTCAATCAATCCCAGAAGCGTGTAGAGCCTCCGGTCGCGGGCTTTAACCAGTCCCAGAAGCGTGTAGAGCCGCCGGTCG
>SAMEA3663299__coassemble_380_pt1 | contig 21854 bp, 12 predicted proteins | sample SAMEA3663299__metabat2_low_PE_003 | metagenome-assembled genome bin SAMEA3663299 (sample SAMEA3663299) | pig gut metagenome | biome: pig gut; feature: pig-associated habitat; material: faeces | place: China | collected 2013 | reverse complement strand
CCCGGCCAAGACCTGCGCGTGGGTCACACTGACGAAACTTGAAGAGACTTTCCCACTGGTCGATAACGGAATCTCGGAGATCGAAGTTTGGGGCGTGGACAAGTAAAAACCGCAGGAAGTTCTAACTAAAAGCCAGTCAGAGGGGAGGAATCAGAGCGTCAAACGTTCCTCTCCTTTAATTTTCAAAAGTCTGGAATCGATAAGGAACGAACGTCCCCACAATCGTTATCGAGAGTCTTGGAACCTCTTGACAATGAATTTTCTTGTATTATAATAAGGGTAGAGCAAATTCGGTTTTGTTGCGTTTTTATCCACGGATTTCTTTCAGGACATTTCACAATGGTTCCCAAAAATCTCAATCAATCCTGCTTTCAGGTCGCGGTCGTGCTGGACATTTCAGGCGAATCCGCCCGGGGCATTATGCGGGGAATTTTGAGATTCGTGCGCGAAAACGTCCCGTGGAACATCACCTACATCTCCTCGTCAGTCAGTAACGTTGATTCTTCCACGCTGAAAAGCTGGCGGGGCGACGGGATCATCACGCGAGTGACCCGGGAGGAAACCTTTCGTCAGATCCTCTCGATGCGCTGCCCCGCCATTCTTCTTTCGGAAGAGTCTTACGCCATCCCACCCCGCTGCCGCCACCAACCCGTTTTTGTGCGGTGCGAGGATTTCTCCGTTGGGCAGATGGCCGCCGAGTATTTTCTGTCGCACGACCTGCGCAGTTTCGCGATCGTGCCGAACAACGTGCAGCACGCCTGGTCCCGGCACCGGTGCGAAGGTTTTACCTCCACGCTTGAAAAGGCCGGGTTCAAAGTCTCTGAATTTCCCTGCTCATCCGAGTGGAAGATCTTCACGACGAGCGACTGGCTTGCCGAGCGCAAGAAACTCGTCCGCTGGCTCCTGAATCTCCCCAAACCAGTGGGGATTTTGGCCGCGAACGACTTCCGGGGCCGGCAGGTGCTCGAGGCGTGCCAGCTCGCGGGGATCCCCGTGCCGTACCAGGCTTCCGTACTTGGCGTGAACAACGACGAGCTGGTCTGCCAGATGAGCTACCCGTCTCTTTCGAGTATCGTGGTGGACTGGGAAAAGGCGGGATACATCGCCGCAAGCGCGCTTCAGGCTCGTATGACCGGCGCCACCTTGCCCCGTTCCCTTTCTTACGGGCCGCTGAAGGTCATTTCGCGAGGTTCGACCGACCGTCTTCAGGTGGCCGACCCGCTCGTCGTGAAGATTCTGGAAACCATCCGAATCAATCACGGGCAAAACCTCCGGGTGAACGACATCGCGCGGATGCTTAAAGTGCCCGTCCGAACGGCCCAGCTCCGTTTCCGGAACGCGGTGGGACACACGATCATCGACGAGATCAAATCGGTGCGCATGCGCTTCGTTTGTGACCTTCTGACCGGCACAGACCTCACGATCGCCGAGATCGCCCGCCGGTGCGGCTTTGAAAATTCCACGTACCTCACGCAGGCGTTCCGTCAGGAATTTGGAATGACCATGACCCAGTGGAGAGGGAATGGAGAAAGTTAGGAGTGAGGAGTTAGGAGTTAGGAGTTAAAAAGGAGAAGTTATTCCTGAAAATCTGAGTTTATATCACGCTCTAAACCGGGTCTGACGCCGTGTTTGGCCAACTTTTCTGAAGTAGATAAAGCTTTTTTCTTGCGCAAAATAAATACGATTTTTGCGCAAAAACGATATTGAATTTCCCTGAGGTCCACTTATAATAATGGTGTGAATGTTTTTTTCCATCAAATTTTGGATGTGGAGCAGGAAAAATGCGCAGGATCCATCGAAATTCAGTTTTGGTCACTTTTCTTTTTGTCGTATTGGCAAGTACTGCACTCTGGGCCGAAGAACGCGTCACACTCATCTCGGACACTTTCAGCCGTACTGGAGATCTGCCCGGTACCAACCCGGAAGTGGTGGCCCCTGAGCTTGGTACACTCACGTGGCAAAAGCCCACCGGCAGCAACGTCGGCAAGGACATGACCAACGGATCCCAGGTCACCACTGGGTCCGGCACGGCCAGTGTTCTTTCGGCCGAAGCGCTGTACGGCAAAACCCTCGTGATTAGTTCCGACATTACGATCAACACCACCAGCGGCGCCTCTGGGACCGGAGTGGCCCGTGGTTTAGGTTTGGGCTTTTTCGGCACGCTCGATACTCCGACGAGCGGCAGTACTTTTTACAACCGGTACGGTTTTTCCGGCGTGATTATTTACCCTGGAACCTCGCCAGCCGCCGGGACGGTTTATTACGGTACATACAATAAAAGTACCAACCAACTGAATGTCACGACCGGCAGCGCGATTTCCGATTACAGCGCCGCAACCGCGTATAATCTTTCGTACAAGATCGCCCTTTCGCGAGACGGACAATCGGCAGTCATTTCTGACGTAAAAGTCGGAGATAACGCCATGTTCCCGGAAGGCACCACGTTCAACGTCGCCACGAATGAAACAAACGCCACCGGGACCAACTATCTCGGGATCATCAGCAGTTCCGGTGCAGTGGGAACATCCGGGAATGTCGATAATTTCAAGGTCGAGCAGTCCTACGGAACCGTCACGAGCGGGAATGAAACCGTTTTTAACGCAAACACCGCGTTCGACATTAAAGTAACTTCCGGCACGACGCTGAACGTGGCGATGTATCTGAATGAACAGGACATCAACCCCGCCTCGGGAGAGTTTTACCTCGCGGGCAAGGGATGGAACAATACGGCACGCATATACTTGGACAGTGGGTCGCATCCGACCAACTACACGCAGATAGATGAAGGCGCGATCGTCGTCGGTGGTTTGAGCAGTGACCGTTCGATCTACCCGAACATCGTGATCGACGCGACAGAAGGTGCCACCATTTCCAAGGTCGGGTTCGACGCTTCTTTGACCGGCCGGCTGATCCTCAAAGGAAATCTGACCGGCGGCAAACTGACCACGTTCGGCATCCGTCAAGCGTCCGTCACGGTCCTCGATGGTGATGTTTCTCTCGCGGGGATCAACGTCGCGACCGGTACACTTCAGTTTAACAGTACCGACACGAAAATCGATTCCAAAACGGTTTACCTCACCGACGGGATCAACGTAGAAAAAGGAGCGATCCTCGCGCCGAACCGTTACGGCACCTTTGAGATTCGCAAGTCGAAAGACGCTAACGCCGAATTGGGGACTATCACGCTGAATGATTCCACACTCAAATCAGGGGCTGAGAATTATGAGGACTGGAATTTGAAATCCAATTTGACCATCAACGGAGCGTCAACGATTGACTATGGAGGTAATGCGTACAGCATTCTGCTTCAAGGCGCGACGCTTCACGGCGACACCAACGCGAGTCTTCAAATCAAGAATATCACCGGAGGTGGTTTCATTCTCCAGAATGGTTCCAAACTTACCGGAACATTGGAATTCAAGGGCGCGGCCAAGTTAAGAATTGATTCCGGCGCGACCCTGGAAGGTGATTTGACGATTTCCGGCGGTACGGTCCATTTTTATAATGGCAGCGCAACCGACCCGGGAATGACTGCCACGAGCGCCATCACGATGACGGGCGGCGCGCTTCAGATCGATAACGGAAAATTGCAGGGGAACGTCACGATCCAGGATGGAAGCCTCAATTCCAACGTGAATTTCCAGGCCGGTACGCTGACCTTTACGGGTACGAAAAATAATATTAATAATGGGAAAAACATCACGATGACCGGTGGCGAACTGATCCTGCAAAACAGCGCGAAACTCACCACCGGAACCGTGACGCTGAACGGCGGAAGTATTGAAGCCCAGGGAACTGGTACCAAAATTGGAACGCTCGTACTGAGTAAAGACGGCACGATTTCTCATACGCAGATCCCGCAAGGTTCTGCATATACGTTCACCGTTGATTCCATTTCGGGAACGAATAATAAACTGACGTATAAACCGACCGAAATTTCCATTTTGGCAGTGCAGGATCTGAACGTGAAAGAGTTCAATTACGAATGTGGTGGGAAACGCGGTGTGGTCAACATCAACTCCACCGCGGTCATGGGAGCCAACGGACTGACAAAAACCGGTTCTGGAACGGCAGACTTCCACGTGTATGACGGCGCGACGGTTTCGGTCGCTGACGGGGTCACCGACACGCAGATCGCCAGTGGGATCAACACGAGACTGATCGGTACCACGACGTTTGATATTGGACAAGACCAAAAGCTGACCATCAAATCGCCGGTTCTTTCGACTACGGGCTCCACGACTCAGCAGCTTCACAAAACGGGTGCCGGGACGCTGGTCCTCAACGGCGCCAACACGTATGTAACCACGACCGAAGGCCTGATCTACAGCACGTTCGTCGAAGGCGGCACACTCGTGGTCAACGGTTCGCTCGCGGACGATGTACAGGTCCTTTCCGGCGGAACCCTCGCGACCGGTACCTCTCTGACCCCTGGTTCGCTGGCCATCACCGGTACTCTGGACGTTTCCGGCACGGTGTCTCTGGGCCTTTTTGACGCTGGAACGGACTCGATCACCACGACGCAAGGGGTTGCGTTCCACGACGGCTCCAACCTCGCGATCGATCTCACAGGTCTGTCGGACGCCGATACCAGGGACAACATTCCCATCACGGGTCTTTCGGCTTTCACGAGTGATATTCCGCTTGATGATCTGGTTTCTGTGACAGGTTCCTTCACGAATTGGATCCCGGTCATTCTGGGAGAAACACTGACACTCACCCGGTCGAGTGAAGTCCCGGAACCTGCATCATGGTTGCTTTTACTGCTAGCGGCAGGAGGGATCGTAACTTTTAGGAAGAGAAAATAATTCATCATTGAATCATTGGGGAATGATTTTATGAATCGCAAAGCTTTCACTCTCGTTGAGCTTTTAGTCGTCATCGCGATCATTGGGATGTTGGTTGGCCTGCTTCTTCCGGCGGTCCAGCAGGCTCGTGAGGCAGCGCGTCAAATGCAGTGTGGAAACAACCTGAAGCAGATGGGACTGGCGGGTTTGAACTTTGAAAGTTCGATGAAAGCCCTGCCAAGCGTTGGCTGGACGTGGTATTTCACGGGAGATCCAGACCGTTCGGGAGCTGAGCAACCGGGGAGTTGGATCTACTCCATGCTGCCGTATATGGAACAGACTGCTTTGGCCCAGCTGGGTTCTGACGGACAGCCAGATACTGTAACAGATACACAAAAAAACGGCGCGGTGACGGTCATTTCCACACCGCTTCCAGGGTTCATCTGTCCGAGCAGACGCACGAGTAAACTTTACCCCTCCAGCGGCCCTAACGCGAACGTCGGGAGTTTTTCCCAGGGCGCCAAGACCGACTACGCCGCCAACTCAGGCAAACCCACCACATCAAGCGGAACGTACAATTTCTACTCCATACCGACGAACATGAGCGGCTGCGTGTCGTGGACGAAAAACAACTCGTGGCCGAATTATTCATCGTACTACACAGGCGTCATTTATACACACAGCGCGACGAAGATGGGCGAGATCCGCGACGGAACCTCGAACACCTACCTCGCTGGTGAGAAGTACATTCAGGCCGACCAATACGAAAACGGAACCCACACGGGGGATAATGAGGTGATGTACAACGGGACGGATAACGACGTCATGCGCGCCTCTACCTACAGTTCAAGCGGTACGTACAACCCCATGCAGGACCGCGTCGGCTACGCATCGAACGGCTACATTTTCGGGAGTTGCCACGCGGGATCCTTCGGGACGGTCTTTTGTGACGGCTCAGTCCAGCGTATCGCTTACTCCATCGACCCGCAAACCCACGCATACCTCGGCGAGCGTGCAGACGGCCAGGCGATGACGATCCCTTAAGGGTTTCACGACCGACTGTTGCGTAAAATCGATATGACTTTTGCGCAATTTAGACCTTGAAATATCATGGGAACGTGCTATAATTAAATCAGTAAAAATGATTCGTTCCTTTTACCCAATGGAGGCAGAAATGCAAAAAAACCTCTCGACTTTGATTTTGGCTCTTCTTTTTACCCCCGCCCTTTTTGCGGCCTCTGAATGTCCGCCGGATAAACCCGTCCCGGAAGGTTTCATCTCCCTGTTCGATGGCAAAACCCTCGACGGCTGGGACGCGGATCCGAAATTCTGGACGGTCGAGGACGGTTGCATCACGGGCCGTTCCACGCCGGAAAATCCCGTCGCGCATAACTCGTTCCTGATCCTGCGCAAGGTGGAAAAGCCGCAGAACTTCACGCTCATCGCCGACTTCAAAATGTCGCCGCAGTGCAATTCCGGCTGCTCGTTCCGCTCGGTGGAGATCAAATCGGAGCCGTGGCGCATCCTCGGCACCCACGCGGACATTTTCGACCACCAGAACCACATGGCGACTTTCTACCGCGACGGCGTGATGGCCTGGCGCGGACAGGACGTGACGGTCAAACCCGGAAACCCGCGTACGATCGAAGTGACGAAGCAGCTCGGTACGCCCGCCGAAATGATGGAGAAAATCGACATGTACGGCTGGAACACGTTCAAACTTTACGTCAACGGGAACCGATACGAGCTTTGGATCAACGGCGTTCCGATGTCGGCCGTCACGGACGAATCCCTCCCGCAGCAGCCCGAAGGCGTTCTGGGATTTCAGATGCACCAGGGCCCGCCGATGGTGATTCAGTTCCGGAACGTTTTCTTCAAAAATGAATGACCCCCCAGAAAGGACCCACCCATGAAAAAAACAACACGCCGGACTTTTCTTCAGATGCTCGGCCTTGGCTCCGCGTCGATTCTGGCTCCGTCCGTCCTTCCCGCCCGTGCGCTAGGGCTGGACGGAAATACCGCCCCTTCCTCGAAAATCACCCTCGGCGGGATCGGTCTTTGGGGCCGCGGAACTCACGATTTGAACTCTTTCCTGAGCCACGAAGACGTTCAGGTCCTGGCCGTCTGTGACGTTCAGTCCTGCCGCCGCGAAGCCTGCAAAAAACTAGTGGACGACCATTACAAGGACCAGTCCTGCGCGGCTTACATCGACATGATGGAGCTTTACGAGCGCAAGGACATCGACGCGGTGCTGATCGCGACCGGAAACCGCTGGCACGCCCTGGCTTCGATCCGGGCCGCCCGCGCCGGGAAGGACATTTACTGCGAAAAGCCGGTCTCGATGACCGTTCAGGAAGCCCGCGCTCTGGAACGGGCAATCAACCACTACGACGTCATTTTCCAGGCGGGGACCCAGCGCCGGAACAACGATAATTTCCAGTTTGCCGTCCACCTTGCCCAGAGCGGCCAGCTCGGCAAACTGACGGAAGTCCACGCGAACATCATGTGGCCCTGCACGCGCTTCGAGTGGTATCCGGGCGAGCCGGAACCCGATCCGAGCGTCTGCGACTGGGATAAATTCCTCGGTCCTGTACCATGGCGGCCGTACAATTCCCGCTACGTGCGCAACGCGGGCTGGTACCGCATCGACGATTTTGAGGGCGAGATGCCCGGCTGGGCCTCCCACACGCTCGACATGTGCCAGTGGGCCGCGCAGAAAGACGACACGATGCCGGTCGAGTGGTTCCCGTGCTTCGACGAAAAAGGTAATCAGACGTGGGAAATTCAGGCAAAATACGCGGACGGTCTCAAGCTCGTGATGCGCCCGAACGCCTACGGTTGGCTGGGGCTTGGTTCCTGCGCCATTCGCCTCGTGGGTGAAGACGGCTGGGTCGAGACCGGTGACTCGTGCAAGGTCGCAGTTTCCAACGACCGCCTGCGCAAGCAGCTCCGCCCGTTCCACGACGGGATTTCCGAGGTGAAACACGTGACCGAATTCCTGGAATGTGTGCGGACTCGCCGGACGCCAACCTCGAACATTCGCGTAACGGCGCAGTCTCACGTCGCGTGCCACTGCTCGTCGATTTGCTGGAAACTCGGCCGTGAGCTGAAATTCGATCTGGCGACCGAAACGTTCCATGACCGCGAAGCCGACGGACTGCTCCAGCGAGCACAGCGGGAACCCTACACTTTTTGACCCAATGAAGAACGAATAAAACTGAGAGTTCGCCAAGAGCCTCCCGCCTGTTTTCAAACCTTTTACTGCCATGAAAAAGACGAAACTTTTTATCCTTGCAAACCTCCTCGCCGCCTTCCTGACCGCCGCCGCGTTCGCGGAAGTCACGCCAGAAGTTCTGAATCAAATCCTTTCGACGAAAGACGAGGCGGTCCTGATCGGGTTCCTTACCCGCCCGATCCAGTCGGACGACGATTTTTACTGCGCTTCGGTCGCCTGCAAGCAGCTCACGAGGATCGGGACGTCCCGCGCAGTTCCGGCTCTTGCCGCGATGCTACCGAGCGAGAAGCTGAACCAGTACGCCCGACTGGCGCTTGAGGTGATCCCCGGCCCCGAAGCGGAAGCCGCCCTTTTGGAAGCCGCGCAAAACTGCACCGGCCAGCCGCAGGCCAATGCCATCGAGTCCCTGGGCAAGAGGAACTCCGCTCTTTGCCTTCCGATCGCGATCAAGACGCTTTCCGCGACGGACTGTTCGTTCGTCCGCAAAGCATGCATCGAGGCGCTTGGCCGAAACGGTTCCGAGGAAGCGGTCGCCGCGCTTTTGGATTTTCGTGTCCGCTGGAAAGACGCGCCGGTTCTGGAAAACGCCTACCCGCCGGGGCTTCTTCTTGCCGCTGACGTCTGCCTGAAAGACGGCCGGACCGAAACCGCGCTGAAGATTTACGACGCTCTGACGCAGGAACCGTTTGCCGCTCCGCAGCGTCGCGCCGGTCTGTACCACGCGATGCTTTTGCGCAAAACCGAGGCACTGCCGCTGATCCTGGCGTTCCTAAAGTCGGAAAATCAGGACGAGCGTGAAGTCGCTCTTCGCGTCATTCACGAGCTGGACCCAGCCTCTGGTCTGGCCGTTTCGCAGGCCGTTCTGGAAAATCTCGCGGAATTCTCGCCGGAAATGCGCCGTTTGGCGGTTCAGGCCGTCGCGGAACGCCGTGACGCGGAAAGCGCCGCGCTCGCTCTGCCGGAGATCCAGAAGATTTGGGACTCTGCCGAGTCAGACCCGGCGTCGAAAATCTGGGCGCTGAAGATCCTGACTCGCGCCCAGAGATCCATTGGAAACCCGGTCGAAATGCTGGAAAAGCTGCTCGCGCTCCAGGTCCCCGAAGCGGATAAAGCCCTCGAATCTGCCCGGCTTGCGGCCTGCGTCGCGCTCGAAGGGAAAGAAGTGGACGAAAAAATCCTCGCCCTCTTGCGGGAACTGGCCGAAAAACCGGTCGAAAACGTTTTGTACGCCCGGCTCGTCGCAACCGTCGCGGAAGAGCGCATGATGTTCGAAGCCTCGCCGTTCCTTTTGAATCTCACCGAAAAGCAGTACGCGAATCAACCCGTGCGTGACCGTGCGATTTCCGCCGCCGCAACGCTCATTTCCGTCGAGGAGTACCCGCGTTTCATCGAGTTGGTGGATGGCTTGCCGCACGACTTCCAGATCGCGCTGCTGTACCAGAAATCGGCAGCGCACCTCCCGGCGGACGCCGTAGCGGAACAGGTCGAGACGCTGCTCAAAAACGCCTCGAAACCGGAAGCAAAAGCCCGTCTTTTGGGGATTTTGAAGCTCATTGGAGGGCCGAAAGCGCTTGCAGTTCTGGAGTCGGCGTGCGCTGATCCCGAAACGGTGGACGCAGCGACGAAAATCCTCGGTGAGTGGAACGACCCGGGCACGATGGAAGCGTTGGCCGACGTTTCGCTCAAACTCGCGAAAAACCCGCAAATCGAAGAAAAGTTCCGCATCCGCGCGCTTCGGAGCTTTCTCCGGGTCCCGCGTCAGTTTGATCTTCCGATCCCGAAGAAGCTGGAAATGTGCCGCGCAGGCTTCGAAACGGCGTGGCGAAATGAAGAAAAACTCCTGATTTTCGACGTTTTCTCGCGTGCGATCCACCCCGACACGATCGAGGCCGCCGCTCAGTACGTTCAGTACGATTTCTGCCGCGAGGCCGCGTGCCAGAGCATCGTGACGGTCGCTAAGGAACTCAAGAGCAAGTCGCCGAAATCGGCCGAAATTCTGGCTCAAATCGCCGAAAAAACGACCGATCCGGAGCTGGCGAAACAGGCCCGGGGCTTGGCGGAGGCCCTGAAATGACGGAATCTTCCGCTTTCCAATTCAGTAAAGCTCGAACTCCGAAATCCCGTTCACCGAGAGCGGGAAAGTTTCTTTCAGGTCCGTGAGTTTCACCCACGTGCAGGTTTTCGCGGGGAACGTGAATTCCTGCGGGGCGGGCGTGCATTGGAGCTGGATCGGAAGTTTCGTGCCGTCCGAAAATTCCAGCGTCGCGGAGGACCAGGTTTTTTGCTGGCCCGGCTCCAAATGAAGGCGGATCACCGCTTTCGTGACCGTGCGTTCTTTGCCCAGGCTCACCTTCAGCCAGAGGTCGGTGCGGAGGTTCGGCTTCCAGAACGTCTCTGGCTTTCCGTCGATGGCGTTCGTCGGTGCGAATTCGTACCGGTATTTCCAGTGCGAATTGGCTTCCGCCCACGGGAACGACGTCAGCGAAAAGACCGTCGCGTCGGGATTCAGCGCGAGATTTTCCCCCGGCGCAGCCTCCCGGACCGGGACCGTGTTGGGAAGATTTTTGTACGTCTCCACAAACTTTTTCTGTGCGTCCATTCCCCCGAGAACTTCCGGGATCGGAACGTCTTTTTCACCCTGCATGAGACGCAGATTCGCGACTTCGATCTCGGCGTGGCGCAGGCGTTTCGCCTCCTGGAACAGGTAGGTCGGGCGGCACTGGTCGCGGTAGAAATGAATGTACGTGTGAGTCATGTGGTCCCACGTGTTCGCCTCCATGTAGGAGCCGCAGTACGGAACGCAAAGGTCGATCCACGCTTTCACGAGGTCTTTCTCATGTTCGGAGACTTGCACGCCGTAGTGGGCTGGCTCCAGGAATTTCATGATTTTGCTGTGCCGCGCGCCCCAGAAATCGGCTGGGATCATCGGCGCAAGGGACCGTCCCAGCGCGAACCAGTTCACGTAGGTGAAACCGTTCCCGGGGCTTTCGGTCTGGAAGTCGAAATACTGTGCCAGGAGCCGTTTGCTGTGCTCGTTGGCCTGCGGATGGACCGGCGTCGGATCGTTTTCCCAGACGTGGCCCCAGTTCGTCAGTTGGAGGTACGAGCGCGAAAAGTCCCGGCCCGTGTTCGTGTCCCGGCCGTTATTCACGTAAGGGCGCGCGGTGGTCTGTTTGAGGAGCGTCACGCCGTCGTACGACTCTTTCCACGTGTACGGCGAAGAATCCCCCAGCAGGTTGAGCGGGACCCGGCTTTCGTCGCAGTGGCACTTCACGCAATGCAGGTCCCAGATCGGCTGAATGTCCCGAATGTACGAAAAACCCTGCGGGACGTCCATCCGGCGCGGCGCGTTCACGTTCAGGTATTCGAACGCTCGGCGCTGGGAGTCGTTGAGCGTCTTCAGGAATTCCGGCTCCGGGATCTCGCCAGGAGCATAAAGCGGCGTGATCTCCTGCGGCGGGCGCTTTAACGCCTCGGTCGTGGGCCGCGTGTCGCGGAATGTGTCGCGTTTGTTCTCGTGGCAGCCGATGCAGCCAAACGTTTCGCCCGGCATGACCATCGCCCAGGAACGCATCGTCTGGACCATCTGTCCCTTTTCGTCGAGCATCTGGAAATAAACGGCCGTCCGCGGCGGGCACTTGAAAAACGCGGAGCCGTCCGCCTCCACGTCCACCGTCCCAAGCACGTGCTTCACGTCCCAGCTTCCGTTCCCGACGGAAACCGGCGTGTGAACCTGTGCGGCGGGCTGCTGGTAGCTGACGCCGGCGGACATGGCGCGGTTTTCAAGGGCAATTACGCGGATTTTCTTGATGGTTCCCGGCTCAACGCCCTGCAAGCCCGGGCCGTAGTAAATATTCTGGACGTAGAAAAAGCCGCAGTCCTGCGAGTGGTTCGTCAGGACCGCCCGCGGAATCGGGGCTTCGCGCTTCATCACCGGGACGATCTGACAAGATGAGATCGTCGGGTCGTAAACCAGAAGCTCCCGTTCGCCCGCCTCATTCATCCAGTAGATCCCAAACGGGTGCGGGTAGAACTGCCTCGGGCCGTTCCCTTCCGGGCAAAGCGAAACGAGCCAGTTCGTCTCGTTGATCCCGAGCGGGTACTGGAAAAGCGGCTGGCGCGAGTCATGGGCGAAAAAGTCGATCGCGTCGGGAATGAAATCCTCCCGGGGCGAGACGTACTCGAGGCCTTCGTTTTCCTGCGTCCCTTTCGTCCGGTCGATCCGCATCAGGCGGCCACTCTGGTCGGTATGATGACCGGAACCAATGACCAGAATTTTCGACGTGCCGGGGAGCGCGGCGGGATGGATCAGCGACCACGGCGCCATCGAATTGTTCCCGTAAAATTCGGTCTGGGTCGTTCCGTCGGCGTTCATCATGAAAAGTTTATGAATTGGCGACGAGTTCCGGTCGTTGTACTCCCAACGCGTGTACACAATTCGGCCGTCATTCAAAACGGCGGGCTTCACGTTGTGCGCGTGGTCGAAAGTCAGGCGGTGAAGAAGACTTCCGTCCGGTTTGCAGCGGTAAATATTCGTCACGTCGCTCGACCAGCACGGCACGCAAATGTCGCACCGGGTCGAGGTGAAAAGCAGATCGCCGTCCGGGAGCCAGCACGGTTCCAGGTCCGCGGTGCCGGGGCCGGACGTGATTTGGCGGACGGCGGCGGGGCTCTCCGGGAAACCGGAATTTCCCGGCTCGGCGAGGGCCTTTTCCAGGTCCATCGTGTAGAGGTGGTAGTCGTCCGACTCGCTCTCGCGCATCGAAAAGGCGAGCGTTTTGCCGTCGAAGGAAACGGCCGGGTCGCGGATGATCCCGTCTTTCTGTTCGAGAAGGGGCCGGATCGCCACCGTTCCATCGTCATTGATGTGCAGGTGGTAGAGTTCGGAACCCATGCGCCAGTCGCCGAGCCGATCCTTGTAAACCGAGTCGCTCAGGAAGGCGCTGGAGGCGAAAGACGGCTGGTTCGCGAGTTGGCAGTGCTTCACAAAAACGTAATCCCGGCAGAAATTCTGAACATTTTGGAGCCGTTCCGCTCGCCGCGCGAAGCACTTCTGAACGTACGCCTCGCGCTCCTGGGGCGAGTTGAAATCCCCGATTCCGTCCTGGCGCATCCAGTCCTGAACCAGACGCTCCATCGGGAACGGAATCGTGCGGCGCTGGGCGACGAAATTCTGATTGGCGAGTACGTCCGCGTAATTCATCCCGTTGATCTTGACCCGGCCAAGGTCCAGCGTGTCGGCCTGCGCCGCGTCCTCGCCCAGGAAATGGATCTCGGCAAACTGAATGATCGACCAGTGGAGCCGTCCCTCGTCGTGCGCCGAGTTGATCTTCAGACCGATGAATCGCGTGCGGGTGCGTGGGATCGCGATGGTGCGGGTCTGCCCGTTGAAGAAATACGAAATGGTGTGATTTTTCAAAACGACCGATTCAGCACCTTTTTCATCACGGATCAGAACGTCCACATTTTTTGGCGCGTAGAAATTATTCCTCGGGGCCACGATCTCGACGGCGTACACGTCGCAGACCTTTCCCAGATCGAACCAGATGAACCCGGTCACGGGAGCGTTCCCCTTCGGCGGCACCCGCGTCTCGTCCGTACCGTCGGGGGTCGAATCGTACAAAACGGCATAAGTGTCTAGGTCGCCGTCGGTCGCGTGGTGCAGTTGATGCTCGGGATTCTTCGTAAAAGGCGAGGATTCGATGGCCTCGACTCCCTCGATCTGCTGCGCGGAAAGAGGAAGGGCGAGAGTCAGAAAAAATGCGAGTACACATAAATCTTTCATAAATCAAACCGTTTGATCTTCAAAGGTGGGCCAATTCAGTGATTTTTTTCCAAAACTCTTTTAAATCCGGCAAATCGTAGAGCGTCAGCGCTCCGAAAACCGTCGAGGTGCGCGTAAGGGTGGAGGTTTCGCCGTGCTCGACCAGCTCGGTCCAGGAAGTCACTACCGGGTTTTGAAGCGTTACACTGCTGAAAAGTTTCGGCTCGCACGCAGCGGCATGAAGGACCGGGATCGTTCCGTTGAAATGCCCGATGAGTTCCAGCGGGGCGGTGTGGCCAGTCGTCTGGAGGGCTTTCACCACGGAAAGGAGGTCGTTTGTCCTCATTCCCACGTAGTTTTTCCCAAGCACGAACGCCGTGTAGAAATCCTTCCCGTCGGCGCCGAGGTAGGATGGGTCGTAGTACCAGTTACTCATGCCTCTCGTTTCTCCCCAACCTCGGAGATCAGGTGAGATCACGCATTTTCCCGCTTGGACTAACGGCCGGATGGACGATTCGTAAGCGTCCACTTTTCCCTGCGACGAAATGAAAAGAACCGTTGGACGCCCGGTCTTTTCAGTCTCCGGGACGAAACGCAGGGCGGGAAGCAAAATTCCCGGTTCGGACTCAAACACGATTTTCTCGAACAGGACCCCGGGTTCCAGCGGGAGCAGTTCGGAACGCGAAACGATTTTTGCCGCGGGAATTTCCTCGAACGGCTGGATTCCGACCAGCTCACGGATGCGCGGAACGTCCTCCAGCGTCAGCGGGTTTGCTTTGCGCCGCTCCGCAAGCCGCCGGGCGTATTCGCGATTCAGGTCGTAGCCGGTTTTCGCGCCCGGTTCATCCTTCACCCACCCGGTTTTCGTGACCCAGATTTCCGGCTCAGTCAGGACTTGGATCTCCTGCGGCTCGTGAACCTCCACGTCCTGCCCGCAAAGGCGCTTGAGGAAGAACTGAACCGTCGCTTCACGATTTTCCAGCGCGTAGGAATGAGGGCCTGGGGCCTGCGAGAATGCAACCAATTCTCCCGCTCCGAAAAGGTCACAAATCCTTTTGGCGCGTGCATACGAGGCTTTCGAGTTCGGGAACGGGAAGTAATCCTCCTGGGTTGCACAAAGGAGCGTCGGTTTCGGGGCACGCATGACAAAAAAGTCTGCGTGGTCCATCGGAAACGCCGAGTAACCGAAAAGGTTCTGCTCCGCGTCGTGGGGTCCCATCCCCTGAATCAGCGCGTAGAGCGAACAGATGTAACAGCTAGGCGCCGCCACGGTGACCCGGTCGTCGAGGCACATAATATACGCCGTTTGCGTTCCGCCGCCTGAAGTGCCACAAACGCCGATTTTCTGCGGATCGACTTCCGACCGGCTTTGCAAATAGTCGATCCCCCGAACGAGGTCCCAAACCTCATAGTACGCGACGTTTCGGCCCAGCAGTCCGCACGTTACGCCGAAAAGATTATGCGCGTTGGCGCAGCCGCCGTTTCGGAAATGGAACCGGGATTTCCCGTCCGCCTCGCGAATCTGGGCGCGTTCGCCTTGCTCGATCGGGTCGAACGTCCACACGACGAAACCGTGCAGGGCGAGCGACGCGGCCATGCGCTGGTACTTCTCGCCGGCCTTTCCATTATCGGTGTGCCCAAGCGGGAAAAGAATTCCCGGACGCGGAAACGTGAATTTCTCCCGGTCAGGCAGGTACACAAGCCCCGAAACGAAAAACCCGGGCTGAGTCTCCAAAAGTATCTTCTCGATCGTGTACCCGGGCCGCTCGATCGTTCCGCGGAGCTGAACATTAAGCGGCGTTTTGCCCCCTTCGGGCTGACCGCCGATCGCTTTCCAGAAGAACTCCCGCCTGGCTTGGCTGTACACGCGAACTTGTTCCGGCGTTTGAAGCGCGTCGAAATCCGACTCCCATTTCTTCTGGATCTTCAGGGCCTCCGCCAGAAGCCACCGACGCATCATTTCGCTCGGCTTTTCGATCGTGAGTACCGGTTCCCTCGCCGCTTTAGGAGTCTCCGCGATGGCTGAAAAAACCGGCAGAAAAAGAACACAAACGAACAGCGAAAATTTGAATTTCATGTTTCACCCCGGGAAATTGTGAAAACTTCAAGGCCAAAAGCGTTCTATCAATTGTGACAAGCCAATCGCGATTTGTCAGGCGTCCTTTTTTGCTCATTTCTCCTCTTTTCCTCCATTCTAATGAAAGCCCATTCAGTTGTCAAGGGAGAGGAGGACCACTCCAATCCATTGATGATACTAAAAAGACTAAAATTATGCAGGAAATACTTGCAAGATTGCGAGATAATTCAGCCATCACAACAGACGAATTGATGAAGTCACTGGAACTCGGACGATCCACGATTTTACGGTATCTGAAGCAACTGCAGATGGACGGAGTCATCGAAAGAGTCGGGGCCAGAAAATACGGCACTTGGAAAATCGTACGTGATTTGTAAATTGGTCACACACTGTGTGACTTATTGGATTATTTTATCTGAAAGCAAGTTCGGTAGAAACGCCAAACAGTTCGGTAAAATTTGTAGGATGATGGTCCAGAATCCACAAATTACTATGGATTGATGTATCGGCTCAACACCCCAAAACTCCTTCGGTGCGATTCGTAAAGCGTCTCAAACGGCCGATCGTGCCCTCCTCACGATCGGCTGATAGCCAGTCAGAGCGGGGCTGGATCAAAAGGCTTTGCCGAATTACAGGATTGAATATGCGTAATGAATCGGGAAAATCATAGAATGAATCCGGAGAGAAATGTGGAAAAACTCTTCTCCCTATACTCCCTGTTAAATGAAGTCTTATTCAGATTTTAGAACGACCCATATCGGCTTTTTGGTCGAGCCCTTACGTTCAATAATTCCTGATTTCCTGAGCTTTTTAATGTGATAACGCACTCCGTCACAGGTCAATCCCAAAAGATTGCTCATTTCCTCAACAGTTATACGAGGATTGGCAACCAATAACTTGACAATTTCTTTGGTAGTATTTCTCTTTTCTTTGGTAGTTTTCCCAGTTTCTTTAGTAGTTTTCGCAGTTTCTTTGGTAGTTTCTTCATCTACCAAACTTGGGTCCCTATAAAAGACTGCCAGGAAACCATCTTTCAGATTTTTGAATTCGAATTGATTCCCTGCTTTTCGACAGGCATCAGCAATTCGACGCAGACCTGTACCAAAGTTTTCAATCTGCCTGGACAGATAAAGAGTACGGGCAATCAGAGGATTTCGACGAATCGGACGTTCGTTGTTTTCAATGTAATCTTCAGGCGAATGACCTTCTGGAAACCTGCCTGGATTGTATATCTCAATGCGGTCGCTATAAATCGCGATCTCATTACTCTGGCCAGTCGAGTAAGTTTTGTGACAAAAAGAGTTTACAATCGCCTCACGAATCGCCTCAATCGGTACTTCGGGGACTTCTTTACGAGCCAGAGAACCATCAAACTCAACTTTCCATCGAATGTTTCGTTTAATATAGGCTTCTGCGAGATCGATCAAATTCAAAATCGGACCGTGTTCACGCTGAATATCCAGAAAAGTCAATCGTTCCCGACCCGCAAAAATTGCCATCTGAATGTCCTGAATCGGATCGTCAGCAAACAGAACTTTTCCCGCGTTGAGAAGTGTTTCTCCACTGGTCAATTCCAATTGATTCAATACCGTCTTTTTATCCGAATAATCAAACGCCAATCGTCCTGCCTGTTGTGCCTGAGTTACAAATTTCACAAGTAAAGACTCGTCAGCCTGAGAAATTGACCTGTCCGAAAGCTGTTTTTCCCACCTAAAGTCATCCATCGCGTTGGTTTGTATATAACGCGTCAACTCCTGTGGAGAAAGTGTAATGTCCTCATCAGCAGTACGGATTTTTGCGATTCCATAGGCGAAATAAGGGACTTCACTTCCTTCAAAATGAACGTGAATACACTCCTTGCCATCCAACAAAACTTTCTGAATTTTAGGATAAATCCTGGGTTGAATAACTGCGAAGATCTGGTGACTAATGTCCCTTAATGATTGCTCGGTTACAATTTGCCCGACTGGCGTTCCGTCTGACTTTACACCAAAATACAAATCACCCCTATGATGCTTATTCAAAATCGCCACAATTGAATTGATGGCTTCTTTCAGTTCACCTGTTGATTTTTTAAATTCCAGTGTTTCTGTTTCCATTCCAAGGTTCATATCGTATCCTTTGTACAGTTCTCCCTGGCAAATGTATTCGTGTCAAAATCATTTTCGTCCATAATCAAACTTTTTCATTCATTTTAACCAATTCATACCAGGTTGTCAAGGGGGGAAGTAATGAGACCAACCAGACATCGCTGTTGATGAGTCACTCGTTTTCCCAGTTCCATCCAGAACTCTTTCACCATTCTTTGAGTGCCTTCAAACATCATTCCATCATGTTCTCCAATTTTTGAAAATGGTCCCTAATTTTTCAAAACCCGTTTCTGTACACAGACGGCTATGGGAAGTGGATGGACGGCGACCTGGGCATTCTCCACGAAACGCCGTCCCAGGAAAACTGGGCGCAACGGGTGGTAGATACGGAGGCGACAATATACAAGATTTAGGGTTTGCCGAGAAATCGAAGCCCTACTGGGAGTGCGCAACGACCTACGGCGTATATGAGCCGCGAAACGGAGCGACCGGAACCCTCGTGTTCGGCCTCCCCACCTAGACGGTCCCCGATGACGGGGGCACGCAGACGTTCCGCCGATCGTGGAAAAAGACCGACGGGCACTGGATCTACGAAGGGGTCGTGACCTGCGGCGCGATCGAATACGTGGACATTACATGGCAGGCAAGACCACGCCGCTGGGTGCTTGGGGTTTTGGGAAGCGAGCTGCGCGGCTGGTACGAGTCTGCGACCGAGCTGACCACGAACGGCACTGTGGTCTTCACCTTCGCCGTGAATCCGCAGGAAGACAAAACCTGCACCCCGGCCCAAATCTTGCACGGCTGGGAAAGGACCGGCGGCGAGATCGTATACAGCACGGAGCGCAACGCCTTCGAGATCGCCCACACGCCGGTCGCGTGGTGGTCGCTTTCCGCGGGGACCGCTTCGGGGATCGAGTTCACCTTCACGTTCCACACCCCTGAAGGGAGCGAGGTAACCGGCCAGCCGCAAACCGTCACGCTGGCCGAAATCCTGGACCGCACCCAGAACATCGTATACGACGCCCCAAACGAGCAGTTCCTCATCGGCACGATCGACGACCCGGCTGGCTGGTGGACGGCTCCGGAATCGGACTTTCAGACGCCGGTCACGTTCGCCTTCACCCAGGCCGATCGTGAGGATTTGACCTTCACGTTCCGGGAATACATCGACGGGAACCACACCGAGGAGATCTGGTACATCACCCCCGAGATCATCACATGAACCTCACCGACTTCAACACCACGGTCAACGCTCTGAACCAGCGGCTTCTCTGGACCGACCAAAGGCAGGTCCTCCCGGCCAAAACCCAGAGCCACATCACGCTGGACAAACTCCACGATCTGCAGAGCCGATTCAAAGCGCTGGTCCCCTGGACCCCGCTGGCGGCCCGATTCCTGCACCCGGCCCCGGCGCTCAAGCCTTACTACGCCGACCGGTATGAACAGATGCCGAACGACCCAAACAGCTGGAACTACATCGGCTGGGTGAGCATCGGCCAAATTCCCGACAAATTCGGCGTTTGGCAACAATTCTGGGACCAGGACCGGCAATTCACACCGATGCAGCATGTCGCACCGCGGGTCTGGCTGGATCAGCCGAACCACGGCATTCCCGACGATTGGCAGGGGACGCTCGCGGCCATTCGTGAAGGGGTGGCCCGGCTGAATTTCCTTCCCTACACCTCGTGGCAAGTGGACACCTGCGAACGCACCGAGACCGGCACGGGCTTCTTCACTTTCGGAGAGGGATCCAGCTTCAGTGAATCCCGATCGACGCAAAACGGCACAGACTACACCATCCACATCGGGCAGTCCGCCTGGATGTCGTGCGACCCTACCAACGCGGCCAACTCAGACTCCAATCTTCTCAGCGGGTTCTACAGCACGCTGACGCTTCGAAACCAGCACCCTTACCCGATCCAGATCACGCTGTTCGTGACGATCATGCCGACCGGCGGGGGCGGGCACTACTTCGTGCCGGGCTGCGGGGATTGCACGGTCGAATACGCCATCCCGGACCTGACGATCGACACCATCGACGGGCGCGAATTCATCTCCCCGAACGATTTCGTCGCGGAATACGCGAACTCGATCCGCAACGCGACCTGGCGCACCGAAACCTTCACCCTCGCGCCAAACACCGAGCAGACCTACGGCCCGACCGAGCTGAAAGATTTCGGCGCCCCGGCCTTCTGCCGCCGGATGTGGGACTTGGCGCAGTCCCGCGGCATCCAGACCTACTGCCAATGCGCAGGCGGGCGAGCGTTCGAGATTTTAGCGTGTTATAGGCCGGTGACGAGAGAGGGGTGAGAAAAGAAAGAGACGGGGCTGAATATTCGCTGGGGGGCTTTGCCCTCCAGACCCCCCAAGAGATTGTTACTAGGGCACTACGGCCTTGAACTCGCGCTCGCGGCGGCTCCGCCTCGCCGCTCGCTAGAGTGCGCGGCTCTCCGTGCCTAATCCTCTGGACTGGGAACTACAAGCAGCCGGAGGCCGAGGCCGCTGCCCCGGTAGCCAGGCTCACTCCAGTCGCGGTGCGCCGACCGGCAGACCTCGGCTGCGACGCACCAGCCCCCGCCACGACCCACGCGGCTCCGGGAAGTAGCAGTGTTTTCAGGGTCGCTCGTTGGCGACCTGGAGTAGTAATTCTTATCATAGTAATCGGAGCACCATTCATAAACGTTACCATGCATATCGTACAAGCCCCAGGCGTTCGGAATCTTCTGACCCACTACGTGGGGCGTCGGACCCGAATTATCATCGTACCACGCCATCTCGTCAAGAGTTCCCGCGTAAGCTCCCGTCGTGCCTGCACGGCAAGCATATTCCCACTGCGCCTCGGTCGGAAGTTTTACCGTTTGGCCAAGTTTCTGGCTCAGCTTCTGGCAGAATTCCTGGCAGTCCTCCCAGCTTACGTAATACATCGGGAAATTGGGACCGGTACCGCACAGGTCGTGAAGAATCGTCCCCTGCTGGGCCTTACTTTCGATGCTCTCGCCCATCACGCTCTGCCACATTTCCTGCGTGACTTCCGTCTCAAGTAACCAGAAACCTTTCGTCAGCTTCACCAGGTGCTGCGTTTCGTTGTCGGCATGTTTCTCTTCGCTTGACGGGCTACCCATCATGAACTCACCCGGCGGGCACCAGCGGAAGGCGTAGTCGATCCCGTCTACCGTTTTCACTATCCGCTCACCCGCTTGTCTTGATGACGTTGGAAACGACGCCCCCACAGGGGTTGGTTTTCCAGATGATGATGGAAGCACAGTCCTCGCATCTTCTTCCTCAAAAGGATTTCCAGGAACTTTTACATACTCTTGGTCCTCTTGAGAAAGTTTTGCCAGAGGGATACGGACGACTTTACCATCGGTTTTGCGAATCCGAACGGTCGATCCATCTTCTGTCAGTTCGACAAATTCACCTTTAATGGAGTACTCCCCCGAATGCCACTCTCGTATTTCACCCTTTCGACCGCACGATACCGAAAAGACCCACAATAACAAAAGGGCAAGGACAGCAAGCTGTTTTTTCATAATTCACCTCCATGAATAATTTTCCTTCATTTTAATCGACATGGTAGAAAAAGTCAAGTGGGTGGAGGGATTTTTTAACACCCCGGAAACAAATTTCGAATCGATTAAAAGACACTTTTATTTTCAGATTAATACTCAAATTCAATCTAAATCCCATTGACATTTTTCCGGGAGTCTTTATAATGCGCGTGTTCGATTGAGGTACGCGGATCCCTCGCAAACCCAAACCCACGGAGAAATGACCATGAAGAAACGCAAGCCGCGCATCCAGGTAACAAGCACGCTCAGCCCGGAGGTCCACGCCCTCCTGCCCCAGATCGGGGAGCCGCTCAGCAAGTTCCTCGACCACGCCATCCCGAACGAGCTGAGCC